>Ga0114912_1000068_pt1 | contig 68790 bp, 65 predicted proteins | sample MalvirDeepMed_51_FD_89713 | JGI IMG/M metagenome (GOLD analysis project Ga0114912, IMG submission 89713) | Marine viral communities from the Global Malaspina Expedition - Malaspina viral metaG DeepMed_51 | ecosystem: Environmental > Aquatic > Marine > Oceanic | place: Mediterranean Sea...
CGAGCATAACCACCCGCAGGTAAGGCGCCGGTTCCTCCCTTGCGCTAGCGGCCTTACCCCCGACACCTGGGCAAGTGGTGTGACAGCTGGAGAGACAGCGCTTATCAGAGGGAATCGGCACTGCCGGTATCGCCTGATGAGTCCCGAACCGCCGGGCAATGCGGCTGCTCTTTAACAATCAGGCATGCCCAGCCCGCCCGTAGCGCTAGACACGTGAGAGGCCGCTGGGAGTACGCCCGCCCAGGGCTGTCGAAATACTGGGTATGGTATGGGGCTTTGCAAATGGCAGAGCCCACCCGAGAGTGCATTGGCAAGCCATCACACAGCGCGACGGCTTACCGATACGCTTTCCCTGTAGTGCCTGTGCTTCCTCGCCATGCCCATGGCGGGGCCTTTTGGTACTCCCCTTTTCATCGTGTCTCTCGGCGCATCTTGCCCACCCCAACCGGTGGGCCTTTTTGTGCTCACACGCCAGTCTCTTCTGGGGGCTGACCTGTGCGCTCAACCACTCGAGGAGGCCAGCATGACGCTCTTTCTTCGATCTCGGGTCACCGTCGATGGCATTACCGCGACGATGGCGGAACACGCCGAGCGGCTCGGTATCGGGGAAGGGACACTCTTGTCCCGCATGACGCGCTTGGGTCGTCATGACCCGATACTACTGCTTGCGCCAGTCACCAGATCCCGCAAGCCAGCGCCATCACCCAGTCAAGAAGAGCTCATCAGCACCTTGAGACGCACGCCCGCCGGCCTGTTGGCAACTGCCAAACGACTGGGCGATTACGCCGCACTCAAACAGGCATCACCATGATTCACCCGCTACTCATCGCCGCCACTTGCCTGGCGGCTTTCTTTTGCCTACTCGCCGGTGGCTGGCTCGACACACTGCTAACCAAGGATGACTGACATGACCCGCGATCAACTGATGGAAAGCCTGCTGCACCTCCCTCACCCGTGGCCGCGGCCCGAGACGGACTGCAACCTGCCGACCGACAACGGCCACGGCGATCTCGAGGGCTGGATCAAGGGCCCGACCAACAACGAATGGCACTACGCATGGATCGGCGCCCATGAGCGCCGCATCGTCATCACCCGGGAACAATGGGAAGAGGCGCTGCTGGCACACATCCAACATCTCGAGCGGCCAGTCAGCGATGCAGTCGAAACCACCTCATCAGATGAAGTCGATCCAAGAGCTTGGAATGGCGAGGGCCTGCCGCCGGTGGGGAGCGTAGTGGTGTTCGACTCAGATCATGTCGGTTACGCAGAAGTCACGGTGATTGGCCATACACTGCGCGGCGGCGGTGTGGTGGTCGAAGACAAGCGTCGTGGCGTTGAAGTGTGCGCGCAGTCTGAGCTTCGCCCCATCCACTCCGATCGAGAGAAGGCGATTGGGGACATGAAGCAGATAACCAAGGCCGCGGCTGACGCTCATAAGCGCGAGCTGCACGGGGCACTGTCGGAAGAGTACCTGTTGGGCGCGCTCTACGACGCAGGCCATCGCAAGGTGAAGCCATGAACGTCATCGACCTCTTCGCCGGTGCCGGTGGATTCAGCACCGGTGCCAGCATGGCCGGCTGCAATGTGGCATGGGCCGCCAACCACTGGCCGGATGCTGTCGAGTGGCATAGCCGCAACCATCCGAACGCAGCGCACATCTGCCAGGACTTGCATCAGGCGGATTGGAGTCAGGTGCCCGCGCATGACCTGATGCTGGCGTCGCCCTGCTGTCAGGGTCACAGCAAGGCGCGAGGCAAGGCCAGCGGTAACCCTCAGCACGATGCCAGCCGCTCGACTGCCTGGGCAGTGGTATCAGCTGCCGAGTATCACCGGCCGCCAGCCATCCTCGTGGAGAACGTCCCCGAGTTCCTCGATTGGCAGCTCTACCGCCCCTGGGTACTGGCCATGCAGGCACTGGGCTATGCCGTCAGCCCGCATGTGGTAGATGCCGCTGACCTCGGCGCCCCACAGAACCGCATCCGGATGTTCCTGGTACTCACCCAGTCCGCCCAGCCGCTCAAGCTGAACCTGCCGACACTCGATCACCTGCCGGCCGCCAGCTTCATCGACTTCGAGGCAGGCCGTTGGCAACCCATCGAGAAGCCCGGGCGAGCCGCCGCCACCCTGGAGCGCGTTCGCGCTGGTCGCGCCACCCACGGTGACCGCTTCCTGATCAGCTACTACGGCAACACCAAGACAGGGCGCTCGCTGGATCGCCCCATTGGCACCATCACCACGCGCGATCGCTGGGCCATCGTCGATGGCGACCGCATGCGCATGCTCAGCCGTTGGGAGTGCCGGTCGGCAATGAGCTTCCCCGACACCTATCAGCTACCGGACAACCACCGCCTCGCCGTGCACCTGCTTGGCAACGCGGTATGCCCTACGCCGGTCAGCCACATCATCAAGGCGCTGCAGCAAGCCGCTTGAGCGCCTCCGGAGACACCCCGTGAAGACATCCACCAAGCACTGCCCTCATTGCGGCAGCACGGCACTAGTGCTGTACAGCAGCACCAACGAGAAGCAGTGCAGCGACTGCCACCTGATATTCGAGTGGACGCTCGATAAAGGCCAGCCGCCCTTGGTGGGGCCGGCACGCAACGTACAAGGGAGCAAGGCATGAATAACGAACAATACCTGACGGACCTGTTCATCTATCAGGCCGAGTCACTGGCGGCATCTGACGTAGACATGATCGACGGCGACGATTTCGAGATCGAGTATGACGGTGGCCATAGCGGTGACGTGTCAATCAGCGGGCTGATGGCGGAGGCGCTCAAGCGGCTTCGGAAGGCTGAGACAGAGCGTGATGAATTGGCGGCACAGTTCTCCGAGATGGCGTCACTGGCCGACAGCCTGACTTTCGCCTCGAGCGAAGATGAAGCAGACGAAATCGTGCAGAAGATAGCGGGATTGGTACATGACGAAGGAGGCGCCCTCACCCGCCGCGATGCCAGCATGAAGACTGAGGCGCTGGAGGAACTTGCTGCACAGCCAGGCATGGAGCACTTCACGGCCAGTCGAGCAGTCGCGGCGCTGTCCGCCGAGTACCGCAAGCAAGCGGAGGGTGAATCATGATCGTTGCAGAGATAGAGGCGCTCTTCGGCCTGGCTGAGAGGCTCAACCGCAAGAATCGCACCTTGGTCGAGGTGGCAGCGCGCACCTTGATGGCAGACGTGGGGAAAATCAACGAACTGCGCAAAGAGCGGGATGCACTGGCCGCACTGGCTGAGGAGCGCCGCAAGTTCATCGTCAATGGCGTGGAGACTGGCAACATACGCCCGCCATGGGACGAGGACGATCCAGCGTCAAGCGTTTACAAGGACTGCAACCTGGAGCCGTCACTGGCAGTGCAGCGCCGCGACGCGCGCATGAAGACTGAGGCGCTGGAGCCACTGCGCGAGAAGTTTCAGCGCGATGCAGGTGAGGCAGAAGAGGATGGCGACGTCACCGCCCAGCTTCACTGGCTGCGTACCGTCATGCACGTCGAGATCCTGCAGAAGGAATACCGCAAGCAAGCGGAGGGAAACGGCGATGAATAAGGTATGCGACGGATGGGATGAAAGCGCCCGCAAGTGCAAACACGGATTCATCGCCACGACCCCGCTTTGCTGGGGGCAGGTAAGGCCCACCACCATACCTCAGTGCCTGATGGATAACCCGCCAGCTCACCTCACCCGAGACGATGGCTTGCCGCTGGGTTGGAACCTGATTGAGCGCCAGCGATAAACCGATAGATCACCACGAGTTATACCGCCACCCACGAGGTGGTTTTTTTGTGCCCGCAGGGAGGCCAGATGCGTCAGGTATCGCAATCAACGTGGGAGCCGCCAGCACATGGCCCGTGCCCGCAGTGTGGTGGCAGCGGCACATTCCATGGCGTCTTCCATCGCTCGCCCTGTGCTCACTGCCATGGCACCGGGTACGCCGCTGACGATGGTGAGGCGCTGCCATTGGAAGACCTGATCGTGATGATCAGTCGGCGCCGCGATCACTGGCGACAAGCACATGCCCAGCTGATGAAGGTGCCCGGCGTGCGTCAGGCCGTGGAGCAATACCAGGCGGCGCGACAGGCAGAGCAAGAACGTGAGGCCATGGGCTATGGCCAAGGTCGATATCAAGGAGACTGAAAATGTCAGATACAGCTCAAGCACTACACAGCGAACACGAGCTCCGCTTCATCACTACCAATGAGCTCATTGAAAAGACCAGCTTGTCACGGTCAAAGCTCTACAAGCTGCGCAATGAAGATCCGGACTTTCCGAAACCCATCAAGCTTGGGAGAGAAGAACTCCGTACCTGCCAGATCCGCTGGGTCGAAAGCGAGATCGATCAATGGATGACCCAGCGAATGGCAACTCGTGGCTAGACAGTCTTGCGTGACAGCTTCCTCAGCACCTTACCATCGCCGGCTTCCAAGGCATCAAGATAGTCGGCGTACCACTGCATCATCTCCCTCCTCTCCTCCAGATACTCAGCCTGGTTATACACGCCCTCGAGTCCTGGGCGCTTGTGAGCCAACTGAGTTTCTGTCCAGTCTCGGCTCCAGCCATGCTCAGCCAACAATGTCTTGGCGGTATGCCTGGCGCCGTGGCCTGTCATCTTCCGACCATAGCCAATACGCTTGAAGCATCCATTAATGCTCATGTCGCTGATGGTCGGAGCCTCCCCTTGCCCAGGGAATACCCACCTCGACCGTCCGGTCACGGGCTTGAGATCCTTCAAAAGCTGAACAACCTGTTTGGAAAGTGGCACACGATGAGGCCGTCTGGTCTTCATTTTCTCAGCAGGAACACTCCAGATAGCCTCCTCGAGGTCGAGCTCTTGCCACTCTGCCATTCGAACCATCCCGGGGCGTGATGCAGTCAGCATCACAACCCTGGCAGCTGTACGCACATGCAGCGAGCTCGTGCTAAGACTCAGCTTGTTCAGGAAGTCCGGAAGCTCGGATTCCACAAGGTGCGGGTAGCGGTCTGCTACAGGCGTCGGCGCCGCTATGGCCACAAGATTGGTCGCGGGGTTGCTGTCTGCCCAACCGCTTGCAATGGAATAGTCGAATATCTGCTTCAGCCATACTCGACTCTTTTCCGCTGTGTTGTGCGCCTTGCGATCCTCAATATGCTTTTGCAGCTGAGCACACTCTTTGCGCCCCACATCCGTTAGAGGCATGTCACCCAGCATTGGGAGAGCATCATTCTTCATCCAGAGCTGCATGCCCGTGAGCGTCTTGACTGCTCTCCCCTGGATCTTCTTGTGCTCGAACCAGGCTTTCGATGCCTCACGGAATGAGATGCCTTGTTGCTGCTGCTCACCATGAATAGGGTCAACCCCCTCGTCCACCATGGCGGCTACCTCCAACGCTTTGGCTCGCGCACGCTTGGCAGAAACCTTGGGGTAGCTACCAGCGCCAACCCACGCCCACTTGCCATCTGAGGGACGCTTGTACCTGACTTCCCACCGCTTGGTGCCGCTGGGCAACACCACGAAATACAGGCGGTCCACACCATAGCTCTCGCGATAGATACGTTGCTCAGGTTCAAGATTGGCAAGCACGGAATCGGCCAAAGGGCGGCGCTTGATGGCGGTGCGTTTCATGTCGGAGGGGGCCTCGTGTATGTTTCTCAAACAACATACACGACAACATACAGGAATGATCGGCCTACTGGGATATATGGACGCACAACGAAAAACCTCCCGACTGCTAGTTGATAGCAAAATCAGGAGGTTAGAATCAATTTAGAACATCAGAAGATGCCCTATTGGAGCGGGTGAAGGGAATCGAACCCTCGTCTTAAGCTTGGGAAGCTTCTGCTCTACCATTGAGCTACACCCGCAGGGCGGTGCATTGCGCACGCCAGAACTGCATTGTACTCAACGACTTAGCGCGGTCAAGCAACATCTGATGGAGCGGTTGCCGCAGGCGGCGTCGTACTGGCGATGTTGGTGGCCAAGCCGTTGATTGCATTCAGTATTCAAGCGCCGGTGATAATTCTCAGCCAGCGCAGCTATCGAGTTGCGCCAGCAGCACGCCACGGCGGGCGTCACTCATGCCGAGACCTTCGGCACGCTGCGGGAAGGCGGCGTCGATGGCGTTGCGGCACAGGGTGAGCCACTGCGCCTCGCTGAGTTCCAGCGCTTGCTGCACGGCGATGAAGTTGTCGAGCATGCCGCCGCCGAAATAGGCCGGATCATCCGAGTTGAGGGTGATATTGAGGCCCGCCTCGATCAGCTTCGGCAGCGGGTGGTCCTCCATGCGCTCCACCACCTTGAGCGCGACATTGGACAGCGGACACACCGTCAGCGGGATACGCCGCTCGGCCAGCTCCGCGACCAGGGCGGCATCTTCCAGGCAGCGCACACCGTGGTCGATACGCTCCACCCCCAGCACCTCAAGCGCCGTGCGGATGTACTCTGCCGGGCCTTCCTCACCTGCGTGCGCGACACGATGCCAGCCGCGCTCCCCCGCAAGCTGGAAGACTTCGGTGAACTTCTCCGGCGGATTGCCGATCTCGGCGCTGTCCAGGCCGACACCCACGAAGCGCGATTCAAAGGGAATCAGCGCGTCGAACAGCTCGCGCGCAGACGCCGCGGAATGACAGCGCAGGAAGCTCGGCACCAGCGCCGAGGTGATATCGAACTCCTTCACCGCCTCACGGCAGGCGCGCTCCAGCCCCGCGAACTGGGTTTCCAGACTCACGCCACGCGCCAGATGCGCCTGCGGATCGAAGAACAGCTCCAGATGCTTGACGCCATCGGCGCTCGCACGGCGGAAGTAGTCCTGCGCCAGGCGGTAGAAGTGTAACTCGTCATTCAAGACGCCCATGCCCTGGTAATAGAGCGCGAGGAAGGCAGGCAGGTCCGCAAAGTCATAGGCTGCCTCGACCTCCTCCAGGGTGGCGTAGGGCAATGTGATGCCCTGCTCCGCCGCCAGTTCGAACATCAAGGCCGGCGTCAGCGAGCCTTCGATGTGCAGGTGCAGCTCCACCTTGGGCAGGCGGGCGAGAAAGTCGTGCATGCGCGGGGTAAGGGTCATGGCCCGTCTCCTCAATGAAAGGCGGCGGCTGGAAGATCGCGGAGCGCTCACCACAGCCTGATGGCGCAATTCTAGCAATCCCGAGACCACCTTGAGGAGTGACGGCGCGGGAAATGCGATTTCTCTGCGCGATGCCCGCCTGCCGTGCCTTTTCGCGACTCGCCGAAATAGGCTATTTTCGTTCATTCGCACTCTCGCAAGCTCACGACACAAGCTCATCACAACAGTCACGAGCGTGCGACAGCCAGCAACGCCCAGCTCCATGCCGCGCTGACTGACATAACCATAACGATCGACGCTGAACACCAAGGACACGATTGCCATGCACGCCATATCCCCTGCCCGCCATCCCTTCTCACGCCGCAAGCATGCTCGACAGCGCACTGGCGCCCTGCCCGCTGCGCTGCTGCTCAGCCTTGGCCTGCTGGCACCCTTGAGCGCCAACGCCGCCCAAGACGCTCAAAACAATAAGACCGACTTCGCCCCACAGGGCAAGACGGAGTGCATCGCGCCCGCCAAGCCCGGCGGTGGCTGGGATTTCACCTGTCGCAGCGTGGCCCGCCTGCTGGATGAGCAGAACCTGATTCCCGCCGGCATGCAGACCCTCAACGTGCCCGGCGCCAGCGGTGGCGTCGCCTTCGCGCATGTGAAGTCCAAGCGCCACGCCGATGAGCAGGTCATCGTCGCCGCCTCGAGCGCGACCACCACCCGCCTGGGCCAGCATGCCTATCAGGACGGCAAGGTCGACGACGTACGCTGGCTGATGACGCTCGGCGCCGACTACGGCGTGATTGCCGTGGCCGAGGACTCGCCCTATCAATCGCTGAACGAGCTGCTGGCCGCCATGCAGGCAGACCCCAAGGCGGTGCGCTTCGCCGGTGGCGATGTCGCGGGCGGCTTCGATCACCTCAAGGCGCTGATGGCGGCGCGTGAGGCGGGCATCGACAACCTGCGCGCCCTGCCGTACCTCGCCTACGACTCAGGCTCCGTCGCCATCACCCAGGTGATGGGCGGCCACCTGGAAGCCTTCACCGGCGACATGACCGAGGCCCGCGGCTTCGTCGAATCCGGCCATCTGCGTCTGCTGGCAGTGTTCAGTGAAGAGCGTCTGCCCGGCCAGTACAGCGACATCCCCACCGCGCGTGAGCAGGGCATCGATGTGGTCGCACCCAACTGGCGCGGCTTCTACCTGCCGGGTGGCGCATCGGATGCCGCCTTCGACTGGTGGGAGCAGACCCTCAACCGCATGGCCGAGACGCCTGAGTGGCAGCAGGTGATGCAGGACAACGGCCTGATGCCGTTCCACAAGTCCGGCAAGGCGTTGGATCGCTTCATCACCCAGCAGGTCAGCGATGTCGAGCAGATGTCGCAGGAGCTGGGCCTGCAGTGATCGACTGAAGCCCTGAGGTACTGGCTCCCTGAGGCCCTTGAGCCCTGAGCGCCGCGCTCGCCTGGCAAACGCTCAAGACTGGCAAAAGCTCATGGCAGCCCCAAAAAAGCCGCCACCCCGTTTGCCGGGGTGGCGGCTTTTGCTGCTGGCTGGCTTGCCCCAGCGGCCTCAAGGCATGGAGGGCCACGGCCCCTTGGGCGGCTGATGTTCGGAGTCGAATTGATAGGGCGATTGCGGGTCGCACTCTTCGTGCGGCTCAGAATCTGCCTGTGACCGAGGCTCTGTTTCCGTTGCCGGCTCTGCTTCTGTCTCAGTTGTCAGCTCCACTCCCGGCAACAGCTCGGACAACCGCTCCGTCTCGAACGCGATTTCCGTGTCTGCGTCAGCCTCGAGCAGCGGCTCTGCCACGTACTCGTGGTCCGGCTCCACCAGCTCCGCCTCCTCCAGCGGCGCGACGTTGGCCTCGAACGCCTCATCCAGCGCCTCTTCCAATGCCTCCTCGAAGGCTTCTTCCAGCGCGACCTCGAAGGCCTCTTCCTGCGCCGCCGCCTCGGCTGCCTCGGCGGCCAGCTGCTCATCCTCGGCGTGTTCATGCGCCCATTCCACCGCCACCTCGACCGCCATCGGTGACGCCGTCGGCAGGATGTTGAGGTAACTGTCGGTCTCCTCGACCGGCACCATCTCGCGCTGGGTGATCTGATAGAGCGCATACAGCGAGATGGCCACGAAGGTGGTCGCCAACACCAGCCAGAAGGCGTAGGGGTCCATCACCTCCATCGCGCCACCTGCCGCCAGCGGCCCGACGATGGCACCCAGCCCGAAGGCGAACACCAGCCCGCCGGAGGCACCCGGCATCTCCTCGGCCGACAGCGAGTCATTGGTGAAGGCCAGCAGCAGCGCGTAAAGCGGTGTGGTCACGCCCCCGGCAAAGAAGGCCGAGGCGATCAACGGCCACAGCGCATCGCCCGCCATCCAGCCGAACAGACATGAGCCGGCCCCGGCGGCGGACAGACCGCAGATGAGCACGCGGCGGTCCATGCGGTCCGACAGCCAGCCGATCGGGGTCTGCAACACCAGCGCACCGGCGAACAGCATGGCGATGAACAGAGCGATATGTGAGCCCGACAGGCCCACCTGGGTGCCGAAGACCGCGCCCATCCCCGACTGGGTCGCATAGACACTGCCGAGCAGGAAGATGCCGATGGCGCCCAGCGGTGACGCCTTGAACAGTTTCGCGAACGACATGGCCCGCGACACCTCGACCACCGGGGCCACGGCTGCCGACAGCAGAATCGGCCCGAAGGAGATCGACACCAGGATGGAGGCACAGATGAACAGCACCGAGGTCGCGGCGTCGCCCAGCGTCAACAGGCCCTGCGCGCCGATGATGCCCAGCGTCTGCGCCATCATATAGGCCGACAGCACCTTGCCGCGCGTCTCATTGCTCGCGGCCGCATTCAGCCAGCTTTCCGCCGTGACATAGATGCCCGACATGCAGAAGCCGATCAGCAGGCGCAGCAACGTCCAGGCCCAGGGTTCGGTCAGCAGTGGCAAGGCGATCAAGGCCGCCGAGATGAAGCTGCCGAGCGCCGCGAACACCCGCACATGCCCGACCCGCTGGATCAGCACCGGCGTATAGCGCGCACCGGAGAGAAAGCCCACGAAGTAGCCAGAGGTGACGATCGCCAGCTCCGCCGAGGAGAAGCCCTCGATGCCGCCACGCAGACCGATCAGCGTGAAGTGCATGCCATTGCCGAGCATGATCAGCACGATACCCAGCAACAACGCCCACACACTGCCCAACACCTTGGCCATGAGTCTTCTCCCCTCCCCTGTCCCCTTGCACGATTGCCGATGGCACCCGGTCAGCACGCAGTCTGGCCACCGGCTACACGCTAGACCAAAGCCCAAGGACCACGCTTCTGCTGCAACGCCGCATAACGTTTCAAACACGACAAGCAAGCCAGGGCCCCCGTGGACGCACAGCTCACGCAGGCGGCGCAAGCGCCCCGCTCGGGACTGCTGGGAGAGGTGCGAGGGAGGCAAGCAAGAACAGCGAGAGAGCAGCGAGAGAGAAACAAGAGAGAAGCAAGAGAGGAGAAAGAGAGCGCCAGATTCCGGCACGACACCCCGCCGGATCATTCACAAAAATGCACCGCAAAGGTGCGCAAATACGCCTTTCGACCAAGGTCGGTGCGACGAATGGGTATCTTGCGAGCCATCGGGCGGCAGTCTAATTTCACCATACAGAATAAAGTTCCGCCTTACAGAATTGTAAGGTTGCTGTCAGGTTCGCGGCTGCAGGGCGAGTCTCTCGCTCGACCGCTGCCAGCACCTGACCCACGACATGTGCCGCTACCACAATCCAATAACACCAGAGGTCGCCATGACACGTCATATGACACTCAAACTCCTGACAGCCGCGGTGGTCACCGCCATGTCCGCCCAGGCCTTCGCCTTCGAACCGAAAGGCAAGGTTGACTGCATCGCGCCGGCTGATCCGGGCGGCGGCTGGGACTTCACCTGCCGCAGCGTCGGCAAGATCCTGTCTGAGCTCGATTTCGTGCCGGGCAACGTGCAGACCATCAACATGGCCGGTGCCGGTGGCGGCGTCGCCTTCGCGCATACCGTCTCCAAGCGTGCCGGTGACGAGCAGCTGCTGGTGGCCGCCTCCACCGCGACCACCACCCGTCTGGCCCAGGGCCAGTTCCCGGGCATGAATCAGGACCAGGTCGAGTGGATCGGCGCACTGGGCGCGGACTACGGCGCCATCGCCGTCTCCAAGGATTCGCCGTACAACACCCTGAGCGAGGTGATGGACGCGCTGAAGAAAGACCCGAAATCCGTCAAGTTCGCCGGCGGCAGTGCCGCAGGTGGCTGGGATCACCTCAAGGTGCTGATCGCTGCCCAGGCAGCCGATGTCGAGAACCTGCCCAAGGTCTCCTACCTGTCCTACAACAACGGCGGCGAAGCCATCACCCAGGTCGTCGGCGGCCACGTGCAGGCCTTCACCGGTGATATCTCCGAGATTCAGGGCTTCATGGAATCCGGCGACCTGAAAGTGCTGGCCGTGCTCTCCGAAGAGCGCCTGCCGGGCAAGCTGGCTGAGGTGCCGACCGCTCGCGAACAGGGCATCGATGCCGTCGCCCCCAACTGGCGTGGCTTCTACATCCCGGCCGGTGTCAGCGACGATGCCGAGCAGTACTGGACCACCACGCTGGACAGCGTCTATGAAAGCGAAGAATGGAAAGACGTGATGACCAAGAGCGGCCTGATGCCGTTCCACAAATCGGGTGCCGAGTTTGATGCCTTCGTGAAGGCACAGATCCAGGACATCCAGACCCTTTCCAAGGACATTGGGCTGATTCGCTGATGAATGACCGCATCTTTGGTCTGCTGATGCTCACCCTGGCCGTCGCGTACGGCTGGGGTGCCCAGCAGTTCCCCGAACCCTTCGGCGGGGCCGAGTCCATCGGGCCCGAAACCTTCCCCACGGTGCTCTCGATCGTGCTGGCGCTGAGCAGCCTGTATCTGATCGTGCGCCCCGACCCGGACCAGCAATGGCCGTGGAGCCGCACCGGCGCCGAGATGGTGCTGGCCATCGTCATCCTGTGCCTGTACACCGCACTGCTTGAGCCGCTGGGCTTCATCGTCACGACCACCGCTGCGGTCGGCACCCTGTGCTGGCGCATGGGCTCCAAGCCGGTTCGCGCTTACGTGACAGGCCTGCTCGGCGGCATCGTCGTCTTCGCCCTGTTCAACTTCGTGCTTGAGCTACCACTGCCGCTGGGCATCCTGGAGGTGGCGTAATGGAAAGTCTTGGCTTCTTGATGCAGGGCTTCGGCATCGCCCTGCAGCCAGAGAATCTGATGTTCGCCGTGCTGGGGGCCTTCCTGGGCACCCTGATCGGCGCACTGCCGGGCCTGGGCCCGGCCAATGGTGTGGCCATCCTGATTCCGCTGGCCTTCACCCTGGGCCTGAGCCCGGAAACCTCGCTGATCCTGCTGACCTCGGTCTACGCCGGTGCCATGTACGGCGGACGCATCTCCTCGATCCTGCTCAACATCCCGGGCGATGAGCCGGCGATGATGACCTGTCTCGATGGCTATCCGATGGCCCAGAAAGGCAAGGCCGCCGAAGCGATGGCCATCTCGGCGATCGCCTCCTTCATCGGCAGCCTGATCGCCACCATCGGCCTGATCGTGATGGCGCCGTGGCTGGCCAGCTTCGCGCTGACCTTCGGCCCGGCGGAATACTTCGCGCTGTTCGTGCTGGCCTTCGCCACCCTGGGCGGCATCACCGGCAAGAATCCGGTCAAGACGCTGATGGCCGCCGCCATCGGCCTGATGATCGCCACCGTCGGCATCGATGCCTCCACCGGCACCCAGCGCTACACCTTCGATGTGCTGGAGCTGTTCGAGGGCATCGACTTCATCATCGCCATCGTCGGTCTGTTCGCCATCTCGGAACTGCTGTTCTTCATCGAACAGCACGCCGGTGAAGGCAAGCCGATGATCGCCATGAACAAGATGACCCTGAAGCTGAAGGACATCGTCGCCATCCTGCCGACTTCCTTCCGCGGCGGTGTGCTGGGCTTCATTTCCGGCGTGTTGCCGGGTGCCGGTGCGTCGCTGGGCAGCTTCATCAGCTACACGCTGGAGAAGAAGATCCTCGGCAAGAAAGGCAACTTCGGTGAAGGTGATCCGCGCGGCGTGGCCGCCCCGGAAGCCGGCAACAACGGTGCCGCCTCTGGCGCCCTGGTGCCGATGCTGACGCTGGGCGTGCCGGGTTCCGGCACCACCGCGGTGCTGCTGGCGATGCTGATCTCGCTCAACATCACCCCGGGCCCGCTGATGTTCACCCAGCACGGCGACATCGTGTGGGGCGTGATCGCGGCGCTGCTGATCGGTAACGTCATCCTGCTGCTGATGAACATCCCGATGGTCGGCATCTTCGTCAAGCTGCTGTCCGTGCCGCCCAAGTACCTGCTGCCGGTGGTGACCATGGTTGCCTTCGTGGGCATCTACTCCATCAGCCACTCGACCTTCGACCTGTACTTCATGGTCGCCTTCGGGGTCGCCGGCTACTTCCTGCGCAAGCTGGATATCCCGCTGGTGCCGGTCATTCTCGGCATGCTGCTGGGGCCGGAGATGGAGAAGAACCTGCGTCACGCCATGCAGCTGTCTGACGGCGACTGGACCATCCTGATCGGCAGCCCCTTGGCCGTGACCCTGTGGTGCATCGCCATCGCCGGTCTGCTGCTGCCGGTGATCGTCGGCCCCATCCTGCGTCGCCGCATGAGCGCCGCCAAGGCCGCCACCGACGCCTGATCCTGGCCAGGGTCCGCGCCTCTCATGAGGTGCCACGCCCTGAATGACAGCGCTCTGAAATGACGACGCCCCCGCCGGTCTTGCCGGCGGGGGCGATGTCATTTCAGCACTTCCCATAACGTGTCACTGGCAAGTCGCGTATCAGTCGCCCTGCTGCCACTGGGCGAGCAGGCGGTGGGCCTGGGCAGGCGTCAGGCGCGCCGTCGGGCCACTGAGCACGATGACTTCCGCCGGTGCCAGCCCCTCGTCGTGATGCTGGGCGACGCTGACCGCCAGCGCCGCCACCGACAGGCCGGCGGCTTCACCGGTCTCGATCTCGCCACTGTCGACACACTGCTGCAGCAAGGCGGACAGCGCCTCATCGACCAGCTCGCCCTCCTCCAGCTGATGGCGCAACGGCCACTGGCTGACATGCGCGTACTGGCACATCGCCTGACGCGGGCGTGTCACGCCCGCTACCGGGCGCGCCTCGGCCAGCGGGCCATGCTCGACCAGCATCAGGCTGGCCGTCTCGCCACTGGCGGCATTCAGCGCCGCCAACCAGCCGCGCAGCTGAGCCTCGCGGGCCGGCAGCGCCGGTGCCAGCTGGGCAAAACGCCCCAGCGCCGCGCCGATGGAGTAGATGCCGTGGCTGTCACGCGCCACATAGCCGAAGTGCTCAAGCGAGCCCATCAGCCGCAGAATCGTGCTCTTGTAGAAACCACTGGCCTGCGCCAGCTCGTTGAGCGTCAGGCGAGGGGTCGCGGGGGTAAAGGCTTCCAGCAGCGTCAAGGCACGCTCGACCGCTTCCACACGTTGATTGGCCATGCGGCGGGACTCCCACGGCAGGTGAATAACGAGGCTGACAGGCAACGTGCGCCATGCCGTCTCAATGGACTTGAATCATGCCATAACGTTCTGACAGACAGAACATGACGCGCCTGTCGCACTGACGATACTGGCCGTGCAGCGTGATAGAATGGTGAGCTACGACACTATTTCCGGTTACGTCCGCACAAGGTTCGCTCATGTCCATCTTCATCATCACCTTCGTGGTCTGCCTGATCGTCACCGTCGGCACCGTGGCCATGCTGATGATGTCGCGTACGCCGCGCTTTCGCACCGACTACAGCGACATCGCCCGCGTGCTGGACCAGGCGATCAGCGGCGAGATCAACGAGAACGAGTGGCACAGCGTGATCGGCTACCCGATTCGCCATGATGAGTATCTGGAAAGCCTGCGTCGCCGCTGCCAGGGCATCTTCGACAACCATGCCCGGCCGTGGCAGCTGGCCCAGGGCGGTGCGCTGTTCTCGCGCGCCGGTCGTGAAGAGCTCAACGTGCTGCTGGGCCATCTGCGTGCCCGCACCGGTGTCGCGGAGACTCGCGCCTGATGGCCGCCAGCGAGATGCGCCTGATCCCGCTCTCCAACCTGCGTGAGCACCACGATCACAGCTACCACCAGCTGGTGATCGGCCTTGATGGCCTGGCCGAGTTCGAGATCGAGGGCCAGGGCGGCGAGATTCGCCCGCTGACCGGCTGCATCGTGCCGGCCGATCATGTTCACTACTACGCGGGCATCGGCGAGAATCGCCAGCTGATTCTCGACCTGCCCGATGATGCGCCCTACTTGACCGGCCATCATCGCGAGCTCAAGCGTCTGTTCGAGCGTCCACGCTTCTTCACGCTGGACACCCGCCTGCGTGGCTATCTGGAATTCATGCTCGCGGAAGTCAACGACTACCAGCAGGCACCGGGCGACCTGCTCGCCGCCACCTTCCTTGCCTGCCTGAACACACGCATCGAAGAGCCGATGAGCGCGCTGAGCACCAGTGGCCGTCAGCTGGATCTGGTCGCGCTCAACCGCTTCATCGACGCCAATCTCGGCCAGCGCCTCAGCGTGGCGGATCTCGCCCGCCAGTCGCATCTCTCCGAGCAGCATTTCAGCGAGCGCTTCCGCGTCCTGACCGGCCTCTCGCCCTATCAGTATCTGCTGCGCCGTCGGCTGGAAGAGGCACGCCAGCTACTGGGCACCAGCGAGCTTTCCCTGTCCCAGATCGCGGATCGCTGCGGCTTTGCCAACCAGAGCGCCCTGTCCCATGCCTTCCGCAAGCATCTCGGCTTCCCGCCTTCGGCACTGCGCAAGTCCTGATCGAGTTGGCAGGAGCCGATGAGGCGTGCGTGTCAGATCCGCCCGTATGTCTGGCACGCCGCTCTTGAATTCGCCGCTCTTCGATTCGCCCTCTCTCTAGCACGCCCTCCTTGATTCGCCCCTCTCTCTAGCCAGCCCTTCCTCAATTCGACCCTCTCTGGAAGCACATCGCTTGGGAGACGCACGCCGTTCAACGACGCTCCCACCCTCATCTGCAAGCCAGTTCACCCTCAAGCCTCTACCACCTTGGTATAACAAGATCGCGTCATTTCGCGGCACAGCCTTCGACAAAGGTCGGAGAAGCATGTCACTTTTCTGACATGCCCGTGAATTTGACATGCGCAGCCGAGAAATTGGAAAGACCCGCCCCCCTGCGCCACCCTACATTCTCAGTCATACATCCAGACGTGCCGCTGTCGCGCTTTCTGATGCGTTCTGCATCACTCCCGGCGCTGTGACTCGGCAATCCCATTCGGCGCTTCGACGCCCAGCAGCAAGGGGTTCGCACCATGACCACCTCCACTCCCTCCGATCAGTCCAGTGCAGTGAATGCCGCGATCGCCTCGGCCACGTCCACAGCCACGTCCCCGCAGTCCTCGACAAACGACAAGCAAGGGGTGCTCAAGGGCAATGTGCTCAAGGACAACATCCTGCACAGTGACCAGATGCTGGCCGCCAGCACCTGGCAGCAGTCCCCGGAGGCGCTGTTCGCGCGCGTCAGCGACCACTACCTGGTCGATGAAAGCGCTTTTGTGGGCGAGCTGGTCGGGCTGCTGAACGCCGAAGACAAGGATGCCAAGCGCATCGGCGACAAGACGGCCGAGCTGGTACGCGAGATCCGCACCATGGACACCGCCGTCGATTCCATCGACGAGCTGCTGCAGCAGTACAGCCTCGACACCCAGGAAGGCGTGCTGCTGATGTGCCTGGCCGAGGCGCTGCTGCGCATTCCGGACAAGGAAACCGCCGATGCGCTGATCGAGGACAAGCTCGGCGTGGCCGACTGGAAGTCCCACCTGGGCCAGAGCGAGTCCTGGTTCGTCAACGCCTCCACCTGGGGCCTTCTGATGACCGGCAACGTCATCAAGATGGATCTGCCCAAGGGCGACGGCAAGCCGGCCACCTTCATCAACCGCATGGTCAATCGTCTCGGCGAACCGGTCATCCGCCGCGCCATGTACCAGGCGATGAAGGTGATGGGCAAGCAGTTCGTGCTGGGCCGCGACATCAAGGAAGCGCTCAAGCGCTCCCAGCCGCTGTTCGACAAGGGCTACACCTATTCCTACGACATGCTGGGCGAAGCGGCCTGTACCCGCGACGACGCCAAGGGCTACTTCGACGACTACGCGCGTGCCATCCGCACCGTCGGCGAAACCTCGCGCAAGCTGAAGGAAGGCACCCCGTCGCCGTCCGTCTCCATCAAGCTGTCCGCCCTGCATCCGCGCTATGAATTCGGCCGTCGTGAGCAGGTGCTGGAAGAGCTGGTGGCAAGCGTGCGTGAACTGGCCGGCATCGCCCGCGAGCTGAACGTCGCCATCACCATCGATGCCGAGGAAGTCGATCGCCTCGAGATCTCGCTGGAAGTGTTCCGCGCCGTCTACGAGAGCGACACCTGCCGTGGCTGGGGCAAGTTCGGCCTCGTCGTGCAGGCCTACTCGACGCGTGCCCTGCCAACCCTGCAGTACCTGAACCGCATCGCCGACCTGCAAGGCGACGAGATCCCGCTGCGTCTGGTCAAGGGCGCCTACTGGGACAGCGAGATCAAGGAATCCCAGGAGCTGGGTGTCGAAGGCTATCCGGTGTTCACCCGCAAGGCCTCCACCGACGTCAGCTACCTGGTCTGCGTGCGCTTCCTGCTGTCCGAGAACACTCGCGGACGCATCTACCCGCAGTTCGCCACCCACAATGCCCACACCATCAGCACCATTCTGGATGTGGCCAACGCCGGCGAGACACGTCAGTTCGAATTCCAGCGTCTGCACGGCATGGGCGAAGCCCTTTATGAAGCCGCGCTCAAGCGCGCCCCCAAGGGAACCTGGTGCCGTATCTATGCGCCGGTCGGCGCGCACAAGGACCTGCTCCCGTACCTGGTACGTCGTCTGCTGGAGAACGGGGCCAACTCCTCGTTCGTTCACCAGCTGGTCGACCCGCGCGTGCCGGTCGAGAGCCTGTGCACCCACCCGGTGGTCACGCTCAATCAGTACAAGACCTACCACAACCCACGCATCGCGCTGCCGCCGAACATCTATGGCGCAGACCGCCTGAATTCACGGGGCATCAATCTGAACATCAATAGCCAGTACCAGCCGCTGATCGACGAGATGGCCACGCACATGGACACCACCTACGACGTGCGTCCGCAGCTGGCCTTCGATGTCGAGGTCAATGCCGAGCGTCGTCAGGCCGTCACCTGCCCGTTCGATCGTCGTGACACCCTGGGCCACGTGCAGTGGACCAGCGCCGAGGAAGCTTCCAGGGCCATCGACGCTGCCTGGGCTGCCTTCCCGCGCTGGGAGCAGACGCCGGTCGAGGAACGCGCCGCGATTCTCGAGCGCTTCGGTGACCTGATGGAAACCCACACCGCCGAGCTGATGACCCTGTGCTCCCGCGAGGGTGGCAAGCTGCTCACCGACGGCATCGCCGAGATCCGTGAAGCGGTCGACTTCTGCCGCTACTACGCCAACCGTGCGCGTGCCGACTTCGCCGAGCCGACCGAGCTGCAGGGCCCGACCGGCGAGCACAACCAGATCATGCTCGGCGGCAAGGGCGTCTTCGCCTGCATCAGCCCGTGGAACTTCCCGGTCGCGATCTTCTGCGGCCAGATGGTCGCCGCCGCCGTCACCGGCAACACCGTGGTCGCCAAGCCCGCCGAGCAGACCTCGCTGGTCGCTCACCGCGTGGTCGAGCTGCTGCGCGAAGCCGGCATGCCGCACGATGTCGTCCAGCTGCTGCCGGGCGATGGCCCGACCGTGGGTAGCGTGCTGTCCAGCGACCCGCGCATCACTGGCGTGTGCTTCACCGGCTCCACCCAGACCGCGCAGATCATCAACCGCTCGCTGGCCGCGCGTGAGAACGCTCCGCTGCCGACGCTGATCGCCGAGACCGGTGGTCTCAACGCCATGATCGTCGACTCCACCGCCCTGCCGGAGCAGGTCGTCAATGACGTGGTGCAGTCCGCCTTCCAGAGCGCCGGTCAGCGCTGTTCCGCCCTGCGCGTGCTCTACGTGCAGGAAGACGTCGCCGAGCGCGTCATCGGCCTGCTCAAGGGCGCGATGGACGAGCTGAAGATCGGCGACCCGCGTGACCTGGGCACCGACGTCGGCCCGGTCATCGACGAGGAGGCGCGTACCGGTCTGCTCAAGCACATCGAGGAATATCGCAGCCAGGGCCGCGTGATCGCCGAAGCCGCCGTCGACAAGACCATCACCGAGCACGGCACCTTCGTCGCACCGGTCGCCCTGCGCATCGACGGCATCGATAGCCTGGAAAGCGAGCAGTTCGGTCCGGTACTGCACATCGCGACCTGGAAAGGCGGCGAAGTGGACAAGGTCATCGATACCATCAATGGCCTCGGCTACGGCCTGACCTTCGGTGTGCATTCGCGAAACGAAAGTTTTGCTAATGCCGTTGCACAGAAAATTCGTGTTGGTAATGTCTACGTCAACAGGAATATCATCGGTGCTGTGGTAGGTGTACAGCCGTTTGGTGGTCAGGGCTTCTCTGGTACTGGCCCGAAAGCCGGCGGCCCGCACTACCTGCACCGCTTCGCTACCGAGAAGACCCGTACCGTCAACACCACGGCTCTCGGCGGCAACGCGTCTCTTCTCGCCATGGGCGACGAATGACCGACGCTGCCTGCTCTCGCGGCAGCAGCAGAGGTCATGCCTGGCGGAAGACTGCATGCTGGACGTGCATGAGGTAGCCAGGTGACAGGGCATCAGGACGATGCCCAGTGGATGACGGCGAGCACGCCAGGCCGTCATCTGCCCCGGACACCGACAGGGACGCCCACGGACATGAATCGCCAGCGACTGGCCCCTCATGCTCGTGCCCTGCGGTGTCCGTTGCCGTTTCCCCTTTTGACTCGACGGCAATATGCGGGGACGGACGAACGTCAGAAGATTCGTTTATGCGCTAGTCTGAACGTACAAGATTGGCAGGAACTTGCGAGAGCCGCCGCGACAAGGCCCTCGAAGGACGTTCGATGCATGACGCAGGACTCCCGGCGACGGCCTGACAGGAACCGTCACTGGCAGTGAATCATCACGACGCTCGCCGTCCGACAACAATAAATGCAAAGGATTTACTCCACGATGGTCGATAACAGCCCCACCATACTCATCACGTTCGCTATCTATCTGGCGGTGATGCTCGGCATTGGCCTGCTGGCCTACAAGCGCACCTCCAACATGTCGGATTACATCCTGGGTGGCCGCTCATTGGGCCCCTGGACATCCGCCATTTCCGCCGGTGCGTCTGACATGTCCGGCTGGCTGCTGCTGGGCCTGCCCGGCGCTGCCTACCTCAGCGGCCTGTCCGCTGCCTGGATCGGCATCGGTCTGCTGGCCGGTACCTGGCTCAACTGGCTGATCGTCGCCAAGCGCCTGCGTATCTACAGCTTCGTCGCCAGCGACTCGCTGACCCTGCCGGATTACTTCGAGAAGCGCTTCCGCGACAACTCCAAGATGTTGCGCGTCATCTCGGCCGTCTTCATCCTGCTGTTCTTCCTCTTCTACACCAGCTCCGGTCTGGTGGCAGGTGGCAAGCTGTTCGAGACCGTCTTCGGCCTCGACTACACCATCGCCGTGACCGTCGGTACCATCGCCATCGTGTCCTACACCTTCTTCGGCGGCTTCCTCGCCGTGTCGTGGACTGACCTCATCCAGGGTCTGATGATGGCTGTTGCCCTGATCGTGGTGCCCATCGTGGCACTCACCGACATGGGTGGCGTGGCAGAAGCGACCTCGCGCATCACCGCCGAGAACCCGCTGCTGCTGGAATGGTTCCGTGACGCCTCCACCGGCGAAGCGCTGACGCTGGTCGGCATCGTCTCCTCACTGGCGTGGGGCCTGGGCTACTTCGGTCAGCCGCATATCCTGGCGCGTTTCGCGGCCATCCGCAGCGAGAAGGACATCGGCGCGGCCCGTACCATCGCCGTCGTCTGGTCTGCGCTGGGTCTGTTCGCGGCCATCTGCATCGGCCTGCTGGGTCTCGTCTACGTGCCGAAGGACCTGGCCGACAGCGAGAAGATCTTCATGGTCATGGTGAACTTCATCTTCCACCCGGCGGTTGCCGGCGTGCTGCTGGCCGCCATCCTGGCTGCCGTGATGTCCACCGCTGACTCCCAGCTGCTGGTGTCGTCCTCTGCCCTGGCCGATGACTTCTACAAGGCGCTGTTCAAGAAGGATGCGACCCAGTCCGAGCTGGTGTGGGTCGGTCGCTTCGCGGTGGTCGGTATCGCCATCATCGCCTGGATCCTGGCGCTTGATCCGAACTCCAGCGTGCTGGGTCTGGTGTCCTACGCCTGGGCCGGCTTCGGTGCCGCCTTCGGTCCGGCTCTGATCATGTCGCTGTACTGGCGTCGCATGAACCGCTTCGGCGCGCTGGCCGGCATCATCGTCGGTGGCGTGACCGTGGTGGTCTGGAAGCAGCTTTCCGGTGGCATCTTCGATCTCTACGAGATCGTGCCGGGCGTCATCTTCGCCTACATCGCCATCTACGTGGTCAGCATCATGAGCGCAGCACCGGCTGATGAGATCACCACGGAATTCGACAAGGTCGAGAACCACGCCTGATCGAGGTGTGACAAGACACTGTTGAAGCCTGTACCTATTGCCGTTCATATCGGTAATACGACAACGCCGCCCCTCGGGGCGGCGTTGTCGTTCATGGCAACTTGTCCTCACTGACTCACGCTGTCATGGCCCCTCCCTCATATGAGCCCCCGCATGGCCTGGGCACATGAGTGACGCGCATGGCCTAATCACATTGGCGAGGCTTGCGAAAATCGATCACCCAGACTCCCTCTTGCAGCGACAGCGCTGGCGACGGCACTTGCGACAGAACTTGAGATTGAGCGGATGAAGGGGCTGAGGACTGACCGGTAGGCTGGCTAGTGGGCTGGCTGGTGGGCTGATCGGAGGCCTGACTGGCAGCATCGCCCGGCGCACAGGGCGACCGCGCTTGCAGGCGTGCCTTGAGCGCCTCATCGCGCAGCAAGGTCACCGCGCTGGCGCCCGCCAGGCGCAGCCGCACCACGGCCCAGTAGTTGTCAGGCGTGAAGGCGGCGACCAGATTCTGGCCCACGGCCGCCACCTGCTGGCGAGCGACCCGCGCCAGTGGCGCCACTGGCGCCTCGCCCAGCACCAGTACCGGCAAGGCATCGCGCGGCTGGTAGCGCTCGGCGTCGCGGGGCGAGTCCAGCGGCAGGCCCTGCTCCCGCGCCTGAGCCACCAGAGTGCGCGCCAGCTGTGTCTCATGGGCCTGCTGGGCGGCCAGCGCATTGCTCCAGGCGGCGAAGATCACCCCATGGCGCACCAGCAACAGACAGGCGACGATCAACAGGCACTGCTTCAACGGGCACTGCATCAGCCGCCGCCAGCCAGGTATCTTGCGCTGCGTGTTGGCCGTTTCTGTCATGCTCTGCGTTGCGCCTGCGCCGGCACTCGCACTCGCACTCAGAACCAGCATCAGGCCACCGCCCAACAGCGGCCCCCAGGCGATCAGGGTGCGCGAATGAAATACCGGCTCGGCCAGCAACAGCATCGGCCCCCACAGGGCGGGAACCAGCAGCAGCGCCCACAGGGCCCAGCTCATGCGCTGCAGCGATAGCTGGCGCGCCGAGCGAGACCTGCCCTCGGGCGCGCCAGTGGCTTCTGCATGACGTAAAGGCGCGCCGCGAGGCAGGAGTCGCAACAGCGCCGCCCCGGCCAGCAGCGCCAGACTGAGCAACAACGTGACCTGCCCCAGCCCCTCACGCAGCGCGCCCAGCGCCACGCTCAGGTTGTGCTCGATCCCTGCCAGCAAGGCCTGAGGGTCGGCGAAGGGCAGCATCTGGCCATGCTGCTGACTGTACTCCCCCGCCACCAGCAGCCGCGTGATGGGCAGATAGAGCAGCAAGGCGACGGCGGCCAGCGCCCCACGCTGCAACAGCATCCGCCAGTGCGACCACAGTGACGTGCTGACGGCGCCCGCGAACAGGGCTTCGAGCAGGCTCAGCACCAGAAAGGCATTCAGGGCCGGTTGATAGCTGCACAGCGCCAGCAACAACAGCAGCAAGGCGCCCAGCGGTGGCTGCCAGGCTTGCCATGGGCCTCGCCCTTCACTTATCCCTCCGGCTGGCTCTCCCTCTGCCCTGCTTTTCCCGCCAGTACGCAGCACCAGACTGGCCAGTATGGCACTGGCCAGCGCCACGCTCATCGGCAGGCTGTCGAAGGTGTAACTGAAATTCTGCAGGGTGAAGGGCGTCAGCCAGACCAGCGCATTGCCCACTACGCAGCCCGCCAGCGAAAGCCCCGGCAGCCATCGCCACCAGGCCAGCGCCATGCTCGCCGCCAGCCCCCAGGCCGCCAGTTGCGGCAAGGGCGCGACATTGACCAGCGCATCGCCGAAGCCCAGCAGACGCATGATGCCCTCGGCGGCCGGGCGTGCATTGAGCATCCAGCCGAAATAGCCATCCAGCGCACGACTCATGTCATCCAGATACAGCGCGCGCGTGGCGATCAGCGGCACAAGCCCGAGGCCGATCACCACCAGACTGGCAAGCAGAATGCGCCATGCCTGACGCCGTCTGGCATCAGCGGCATCACACGCTTGGGACAACGGCTGCGACCTTGTCATGCACTGGACTCCCGATCAGAACGATACCCAGGACGGATGACGTCGAGAGTACCTGACTCGGGGCGCGATGGAATGCCCCGACGAAAGCCCATGAAAAACGCCACCCGAGGGTGGCGTTGTCGACATGCCTACGTGATGTGGAAGTTACTCGGCCGGCGTGCTGGCCTGATGGAAGTGCACATCGCGCTGCGGGTAAGGAATGCTGATGCCGCGCTCATCGAAGGTCAGCTTGATGCGTTCGGTCATGTCCCACTTCAGCGCCCAGTAATCGGAGGCCTGACACCACATGCGGAAGTTGAAGTTGACCGAGCTGTCGGCCAGCTCTGACACGGCGATCAGGTGGGACGGCTCCTTCATGATGCGCTCGTCACCGGCGACCAGCTCCTCGAGCACCGCCTTGACCTGACGGATGTCGTCGTCATAGCTGACACCGACGACCAGGTCCAGACGACGCGTCGGCAGCGCCGAGTAGTTGGTGATGGTGTTGGACATGACGCTGGAGTTCGGCACGGTGACCTTGCGGTTGTCCGGCGTCACCAGGCGGGTCTGCAGCATGGTGATCTGATCGACGCTACCGGAGGTGCCGGCGGCTTCGACGTAATCGCCCTTCTTGAACGGACGCAGCGTGACCAGCAGGAAGCCGGAGGCCAGATTGGACAGCGAGCTCTGCAGCGCCAGACCGATCGCCAGACCCGCGGCACCCAGCGCGGCGATCATGGAGGTGGTATCGACGCCGAGCTGGTCCAGGGCGGTCAGCAGCACCATGACCACCAGGATGGCGTAGGCGATCTGGCCGACGAAACCGGCCGCCGCCTCGTCCATGCTCTTGCGGTGCAGCAGCGAGGTCGCCCACTGGGTCAGGCGCTTGGCGACCCACATGCCGAAGACCAGCACGGCCAGCGCCGACAGCAGGGTTCCGCCCCATTGCAGCCCTATCTCGAACAGCCGACTGGTATCCATGGGAATGGCATTCAAAAATTCCACGACAACTCCTTGAGCATCCCTTGCGTGGCAGTCAGCAGACCACCGGGTGCTTTATCGTTATAGGGCACGAGGCGCGCGCCGGGGACGCACTGACACTCGGCCGAACGGATCATTGGGTATTCACGCGCGCACAATTTACCTGACTATCGGCGTCACGTCAGTGCTCTTGCGCTCGGGGCCGCGTGCCCGGCTCTGCGCTCATCACGCCATTCATCACGGTATCCATCACGCAATTCCTCAATTCAGGGCGCACTTCAATTCAAGGCACCCTTCAATTCAGGGTGTACGTCAGGGCTGCGCCCGAGCGGGCGTCAGTCCCAGCGGTGAGCGCAGCGTCAGTGCGTCCAGACGCAGGCCCACGGGAAACTTGTTAGCATCCAGGCCCGCATCACGCGGCGCGATGGGCGGCGGCCCCTTGAGGGTCAGGCTGAAGCTGCCATCGCTCGCGATCAGCGCGGCGGGCACCTCGACCTCGAAGCGCTCATAATTACCGCCCACCGGCCAGCGCGTGACGGTCTGCTCTCCGATCATGACTTCCACCGGCAGCGCGGTGGCCGAATCCGGGAAACGTGACAGCTCAAGCGCCACGACCACGGCCTGCGAGCCTGCCGGCGAGACCTCGGGCGCCACCCGCAGGCGCAAAGTGACCTCCGCCAGCCGCGCACTGACCGGCACATCTGGCTGGGGCGAGTAGAAACCGGCCCACAGCACGCCGCAATTGCCCAGCGGCTCGCCCTTGCGGATGGGATAGCGCTCACCGGGCGTCAGTACCGGCACCTCGCCCATCGGCCGGTAGCAGGTGGTGGCATGCTCGATGAAGTAGCGCCGATAGTGATCATCGACCCTGGGCGTGCGCGCCAGCCACAGCAGGGTGAGTTCGAAGGCCAGCACCACCACGGTGGCCAGCAGCCACCAGACCCGCTGGCTGCGCCGTGGCCGTGGCGCGCCATACAGGGCATCAGACGAGCCAGAAGACGGTGTCATACCAGTTCTCCACCAGCCAGAGATTAGCGAGCGCGCCCAGCATGACCAGGCCCCAGGCCAGCGTGCGTGGCAGACGAGTGAGCAGGTCATGCAGGGCCAGCACGAACACCGGCATGCCGATCATGTAGCGCGGAATGGCATCCAGCCCGGTCGCCAGCGGTACGAACAGCGTGAAGCCCGCCAGCCCCATCTCCAGCCAGCGCCGCTGCACGCCCAGCCAGCCGATCAGGCCGACACCGACCAGCGCCATGCTCGCCTGCCACGCCGGGCGCAGCGTTTCCGGCGCGCTCTGCCAGTAGCTCAGCCCTTCAATGAGGTTGGTGAGGGGATTGCCCATCTCACGGCCCCAGGAAATCTGCACATGGCTGAAGGCCAGCGCATCGCCCGTCCGGTGATAGAGCAGCGCCATGAACAGGAACAGCCCCAAGGGCCCCACCACGCCGATCAGCAGCCAATCGGGCCGCCGCCACAGCTCGGTGAAAGCCCGCAGGCGCAGGCGCGCCACAAGTTCGATTCCCATCGCGATGACCCAGAACACCCCGGTGGCGCGGGTCATCGACAACAGCAACGTCCAGAGCATCACGCGACCGGTGCGCTGACAGCGCCAGTCGATCAATGACGCCAGACACAGCAGCCAGAACAGTGACTCGGAATAGAGCGCGCTGAAATAGAAGCTGTACGGCATGCTGGCCGCCAGCCACACGAACAGCAGCAACGGCGCACCGGGGCGCGTGATGGCCAGATAGCGACAGCCCAGCCCCAGCGCCACGGCCAGCAAGGCATTGCTCAGGAGCACGCCCATCAGTTCGGGGTCCAGCTGACCGCCCAGTGTCACCAGCCACAGCAGCGACGGATAGAGCGGGAAGAACGCCCAGTTGGCGGCGTCGCCATCGCTCATGCCGCGCGCCTCGACATCGTAGCCGCGCGTCATGATGCCCTTGAACCAGCTGCCGTCGAACTGCGCCATGGCGTGCAGATAGCTGTGATCGCCCCACAGCGCGATGGCGAGCCAGACGGCGCGCGTCACCAGCAGCGCCAGCAGGATATGCCCCCAGGGAATGCGCACGGCCTGCGCCCGCGCGAGTGCCTCGGCAGGGGGCGGCGTCTCGGCCGCCAGGGTCTTGAGGCGCTCCCCCAGCGTCGAGCGCGGCCCTGCGGTGACGCTGTCATTCATGCATGGTCTTCCTTGAAGGCCCACAGCCGTGAGGCCAGATAGGTCACGATCGGCACCGAGAGCGTGGCGATCGCGATGGCGACAAAGCCCGACAGATCGAGCCCCTGCATCAGCACTGCCAACAGGCCATTGTTGAGCGCAAAGCCGCCCGCCGCGACCAGTCCGAAACGCCAGGCGCTGCCCTGGCGCTTGAAGGTCAGCCGGCGATGGCCGACCAGCGAGACCTGAAAGGCGACGCAGAAGGCAATGATATTGGCGATGAACTCATTGAGCTGCGGCCACAGGAACAGCAGCAAGGCGGCGACGCCCAGGTGCACGCCCGTCGCGGCCAGCCCGACCAGCCCGAAGCGGGTCGCGGTGCCCGCCTCCTCCCTGGCGCGGGCAGTGACGGGCCTGTCGGACTCGCTGACGCCCTCACGATCAGCGCTCAAGTGATTCACCTCGCGCCGCATCGCGTGACGCACCGCGCACGACTCGCGCAGTGCTCAGGCCGCTGTCGAGGCCCCTGTCCGGTGACACGCTGCCCGGCGGGCTGTCGTGCAGGCTGTCATGGTCAATCAGGTAAAGCGGACGCTGCTTGGTTTCCATGAACAGGCGACCGAGGTATTCGCCCAACACGCCGATCGAGATCAGCTGCATGCCGCCGAAGAACAGGATCGCGACCATCAGTGAGGCATAGCCCGGCGCATCGGCGCCGAACAGCACCGTCTTGCTGATGATCACCAGGATATAGAGGAAGGACAGAGCGGCGACGACACTGCCGATATAGGTCCAGACCCGCAGCGGCCAGGTCGAGAAGCTCACCACGCCATCGAGGGCGAAGTTCCACAGCTTCCAGTAGTTGAACTTGGTGGTGCCGGCCGTGCGTGACGGGCGCTGGTAGGTGACACCCACCGAGCGATAGCCGGGCCATGAGAACAGGCCCTTCATGAAGCGGTTGCGCTCGGGCAGGCGCCGCAGCGCCTCGACGACGCGGCGATCCAGCAGGCGAAAGTCACCCGCATCGCGCGGTATCTCGGTGAAGGTCAGGCGGTTGAAGACGCGGTAGAACCAGCCTGCCGTCTTGCGCTTGGTGGCGGTGTCTTCATTACGCGCGGCGCGCACGCCATAGACCATGTCGTAGCCGGCCTGCCATTGGCTGATGAACTCGAGGATCACCTCCGGCGGGTCCTGAAGATCGACATCCATCGGCACGACGGCATCGCCACGCGCCTGCTCGATGCCGGCGGACATGGCCGCTTCCTTGCCGAAGTTGCGTGTCAGGCTCAGGTAGCGCACGCGGGCATCGCCGGCCGCCGCGGCCTCCAGACACGCCAGGGTGCCGTCGGTTGAGCCATCATCGACGAACAGCACTTCAAGGTGTGGCACCTGCGAACCCAGGATCTTCTCGATGGCCTCCAGAAAGAGACCGATGGTCTCCTCCTCGTTCATCACCGGTACCACCAATGACAAGACCCAGTCACCGGAAAGGCGGCGCGACATGTCGCGGGGAATGTGCCCCGACGAGGACTGCCGGCCAGACGCCTGGCCGCAGGATGCATCAGCTGAGGACCGCATGGTATTTCCTCCATCGAGAGCCCCGTCATTCATGCACGCCAGGGCATCATCATCTGACAAGGTGAGAGTGAAGAGGACACAGGTGCTGCACCAGCGGCTTACCAGACACTCTCCCGCTCTCGATCGGCGCCTCTCCTCCCTCCGCTCCATTACCTCTTGGGGCCGAGGGCGACGAATACAACGCAGCGTCAATGCGGATGGCGGCCAGCGCGAAAGGGCCTGCCAGCTGCAAGAATCCGTGAAAGGCCCCGCACAGCGCCAGACATCGGCAAGGGCCTGCAAGAGCCAGCAAGGGTTTACGATGGCCTGCGGGGCCGGCGAAGGCTTGCGAGAGCGGTCTGCGCGGGGCAATGAGCGCGACGCCACCTCGCTGCGTTATAGAGCCTGCGGCCTCAACAAGTAAAGCCTGAATCACTCAAGGGCTCGCAAGCCATGCCCTTGAGCCATGCCTTTAGCCCTAAACAAACACGGCCGCTCCAGGGAGCGGCCGTGTTTGTTGATGTAATGAATAGAGCCTGCGCAATCGGGTTACTGGCTGGACGCGAGGGTCACCAGCGTGATGAGCAGAAGACACCAGCTCAGCGGCGCCCCCAGCAGCCAGGCGCGGGTCGCATGGCGCGGTACCAGGCCGACGCCATGCGTGAAGCCGGCGCCCAGCCCCCACAGCGCGACCAGCAACATCAGATAGCGCGGCCCTGTCTGCATCGAGGCTATCGCATCCGGCCCCAGCAGCATCCAGATGGCCACCATGGCAGACAGCAGCAACGAGGCCAGATGGGCAGGTCGAGTTCGGCACCAGGCCGGTGGTCGTGAGGCGTACCAGGGTCGTGACATCGAGCTCTCCTTGATCGGAACAGTCAGCGGCGCAGAAGTAACGTTGGGGGCCGCCTCACTCAATCATCGTCAAAGGTGTGGGTCTGCTCAAGCCACAATGCATTGATGATGCCCGCGAAGCAGGCCAGCAACACACCGAGAATCCAGGCGAAATACCACATGGTGTCGTCTCCTGACGAGGGCACTGCCCTCGCCTATTGATAGCAAATGGAAGCAATTGGCTCAGCTAGCTCGACTCAATTCGGGTCAGGTCAACTCAGGTCAGATCAGCCCAGCGCACCTCAATACAGGCTGTGACCGTCCTGCTCGATATGCGCGACGGTGACGCGACGCCACATCTTCACGTAGCACCAGGTGGTGTAGAGGATGATGGTCGGCACCATCACCAGCCCCGCCACGGTGACGATGGAGAGCGTCAGCTCGCTGGAAACGGAATCCCACAGCGTCAGGCTGGCCTCGCTCATGCGCGAGGACGGCACGATGAACGGGAACATGCTGATGCCCGCGGTGGCGACCACCCCCCCTACCCCGACGGAGCTTGCCGTGAAGGCCGCGCCGCCCTTGCGCCGGGCCGACAGCACCATCGCGGCCAGCACACCGACCACCGCGCTGAGCGGTGCCAGCAGCGTCAGCGGCTCACGTGCGTAGACATCCAGCCAGCTGCCCGGCCCGACCTGCTTGTCGAGCAGCTTCAAGGCCGAAGCGGTATCGCCCATCTGATCGATGCTGTAGCCCATGCCGGACAGCCACACCCACAGCCCGCCCAGCGCGAACAGCCCCAGCGTCAAAAGGCCCAGCGGCTGCACCAGACGCGCGCTGCGTGCGGCGACGGCCTCATCGGCACGCGCCACCAGCCAGGTACCTCCATGCAGCATCACCATCACCACGGACAGCGCAGCACACAGCAAGGCGAAGGGGTTGAACAGGCCCAGGTAGCTGCCGGCGTAGCTGGCACGCATGAACTGATCGACTTCCAGCGGCACGCCCTGCAGCAGGTTGCCGAAGATCAGCCCGAAGAAGGCGGTGGGAATCAGGCTGCCGGCGACGATGCCTCGGTCCCACCAGCCACGCCACTGGGTGTTCTCGAGCTTGGAGCGATAGTCAAAGCCCAGCGGGCGGAAGAACAGCGAGAACAGGATGGTCAGCATCGCGAAATAGAAGCTGGAGAACACGGCGCCGTAGACCACCGGCCATACCGCGAACACCGCGCCGATGGCGGTGACCAGCCACACCTGATTGCCATCCCAGTGCGGGGCCAGGGTATTGATCACCACACGGCGCTCGCTGTCGTTGCGGCTGACCAGCGGCATCAGCATCGCCGCGCCCATGTCCATGCCATCGGTGATGACGAAGCCGATCAGCAGCAGCCCTACCGCCACCCACCAGAACAGCTTGAGGATCTCGTAATCCCACATGATCCGTTACTCCTTGAATGACAGCGAAGGATTGAGTGACATGCCGTCATCTTCGGACATGGCGCCATGGTGGATGCCGCCGCGCTCGAAGTGATAGCGACCGGTGTGCAGGGAAGACGGCCCCTTGCGCGCGAAGTGGAACATCAGCCACATCTCGATGACGAAGAACAGGCTGTAGAAGGCCAGGAAGCCACCGATGGACCACCACAGGTCGGACTCATCCAGACTCGAGGCCGCCATGAAGGTCGGCAGGATCTCACCCACCGCCCACGGCTGACGCCCGAATTCGGCCACGAACCAGCCGGTCTCAACGGCGATGAACGGCAGTGGGATCGACAGCAGGCAGATCCACAGGAAGGGACGCACGTCGAAGCGCTGCTTGGCGGTCATCCACACCGCCGCGATGAAGATCACCAGCATCGCCATGCCGCAGGCGACCATGATGCGGAACGAGAAGAACATCGGCGCGACCGGCGGAATCGAGTCGGCGGCGGCCTTGTCGATCATCTCCGGCGTGGCATCGGAGGGCGTCTCGACGTAGCGCTTGAGCAGCATGCCGTAGCCGAGATCATCCTTGACCGCATCGAAGGCCTTGCGGGTCGCGATGTCGTCCTGGCCATCACGCAGCTGCTGGAGCAGGTCATAGGCCTGCATGCCGTTGAGGATGCGTCCGCGGTGCTCCTCGGTCAGCTCCTTGATGCCGGGGATCTCGGTATCCAGCGAGCGCGTGCCGATCAGGCCCATCACATAGGGAATATGGATGCCGTAATCGGTGTGCTGGGTCTCCTCGTTGGGCAGACCGATCAGCGTGAAGGACGCCGGCGCCGGCTCGGTTTCCCACATCGCCTCGATGGCGGCCATCTTGGCCTTCTGGACATCCCCGACCTCGTAGCCGGACTCATCGCCCAGCACGATCACCGAGGCCACCGAGAACAGACCGAAGGCGGCGGCGATGGCGAAGCTGCGCTTGGCAAAGCCCAGGTCACGCCCCTTGAGCAGGTAGAAAGCGCTGATGCCAAGCACGAACATGGCGCCGGTCACATAGCCTGCCGACACGGTATGCACGAACTTGGCCTGGGCGACCGGGTTGAAGATGACATCCGCGAAGCTGGTCAGCTCCATGCGCATGGTTTCGAAATTGAAGGCCGCACCGACCGGATTCTGCATCCAGCCGTTGGCGATCAGGATCCACAGCGCCGAGAAGTTGGAGCCGAAGGCCACAAGCCAGGTCACCATCAGGTGCTGACGCTTGGTCAGGCGGTCCCAGCCGAAGAAGAACAGGCCGACGAAGGTGGATTCCAGGAAGAAGGCCACCAGGCCCTCGATGGCCAGCGGCGCACCGAAGATGTCGCCGACGTAATGCGAGTAGTAGGCCCAGTTGGTACCGAACTGGAATTCCATCGTCAGGCCAGTGGCCACGCCGAGGGCGAAGTTGATGCCGAACAGCTTGCCCCAGAACTTGGTCATGTCCTGGTAGACCTGCTTGCCGGTCATGACATACAGGGATTCCATGATGGCCAGCAGGAAGGCCATGCCGATGGTCAATGGTACGAACAGGAAGTGGTAGAGCGCGGTCATGCCGAACTGGAACCGCGACAGCTCCACGACGGTATCGGAGATCATGTCTTAACCCCTTTGCGATAAGGCGGACGGTCAGGCTGCCGTCCCTGCATGCGCTTGCCACCGACGTCGGATGGACGCATCAGTCCGACTCTCGCCGGCAAGCACACAGGCAATGGCACCGTGGCACCAAGACCTTGGTCGACATTGTCTACCCTCCCGCGCCAGTCTCCAGATGTCAGGTTGTCGCACTCACCGGGCGAATGTCGCACCCGCCACCTCCGCCAAGTGCCTGTTGTCACTGGACAACTCTGCTGCAAGCCGCATGGATGCTGAAGCGACGGGCATCGCTGGCCTGGCGCCATCTCAACGCTGACTCTGCGCACCCCGGCGCGCGCTGCGACCATCGACCACACTGCGACGTTGCACCACGCTGCGACCGACTGGCGCACCCCAAGCGGCGCTAGCCGCCGCGCAGCAAGCCATCACAGCCCCGCGCCATTGACGCGCTGGGATGGAGAGTTTTGTGCCGCAGGCCTGTCACTTCCCCAGCAGGCTAACTATCATGGCCAGTCACCGCAGCGCTCACTGACAAGGATTGCCAGTGAACGCTTACCGCCTATCACCCGAGACCGTGATTCCTACCTGACATGACGCATCGCTCCCCCATTCATCCCTCTGCTGGTCACACCGCCACCACCAGCCCCAGCGCCACGGCGCCGCGCGGCCACGGCGATTACTGCGAAGCCGGCCTCGCCCGCCTGCTGGAGCAGCACGACCTCAATAGCTTCGATGCCCTGTGGCAAGTGGCAGCCCACGACGTCGACGCGCCGAATCGTGAACGCGGCGGCGTCTCGACGGTCTCGCTGCTGACGCTCGAGGATGAGGACGGCAACAGCCATCGCCTCTATCTCAAGCGCCAGACCAACCATTTGGGCCGCAGCCTGGCGCGCCCGCTGGGCGAACCGACCTTCTCTCGCGAATGGCGTGCCATCCGCCACTATCACGCGCTGGGAATTCCGGCAGTGGACGCCGGCTGGTACGGCGAGCGGCGTGCTGGCCGGGAATGGCGCGCCATCCTGATCACCTTCGATCTCGCCGGGCGCGATGATCTGGACCACTGGCATGAACGCTGGGCGGAACTCGACGCCGCCATGCGCTCTCAGGTCATCACCGCCAGCGCCCGCCTCGTTCGCGAGATTCATCAGGCTGGCCTGATGCATGGCTGCCTGTTCCCCAAGCACATCTTCCTCAGTCGCCCGCCGAGTGAGCCGCCGGCCAGCACCTGGCGAATGGACGCCGTCATCATCGACCTCGAGAAGACGCGCCGCTTCGTGCTGCGCCGCTACGAGTGCCTGCGCGATCTCTACGTGCTGTGGCGCCGCCTGAAGGGCTGGCAGCACGATGAATGGCGACAATTTCTTGCCGTCTACCGCGATGCGGATGCGCAGAGCGCCGAGGTCAGTCAGTGGCTGGAACAGCTGGAAGCACGCGCCGCACGCAAGCGGCGCTGAGCCTGCAGAGGCCGGTGACGGTCTTTGGCGTAGTGAGCAATAACCTCGCGCACGGCATGCGACCAAGGTCTTGGTCACCTTGCGCGAGGATGAATGAGGATGTCGCTCGAATGCGTCAGCACAAGTCTCACTCGTGAGACATTAAACTTCCCTGAAATAATCGGTAACATCCGCTAACAGGACACCTAATAAGTTTTCAAACAACGTTCTAAAAAAATGCTTGCCAAACAGAACGCTGTTTTTTATAGTTTGCAGCGTCCCCTGATCGACGCAGCCACGCAGAGCACACGGCCCAAGCCGTAGGGTAGCGAGGCACTGCTGACAGGCAGCTTACGAAGCCAAGCTTCAAGGAGAATTACACATGAAAGCTATCAAGATCCTGACCGCTACTGTTATCGCCGGCACCATGGCTATGGGCGCACAATCCGCCATGGCATATGGCAAGGGTGATACCTTCCTGCGCGGTGGCGTTGCCAAGGTCGACGGCAAGAGCAACAACGGCAACGGTCTGATCGCCAAGGACGAGTCTGGCTTCGCCGGTTCCGTGGGCTACATGTTCCACGACAACCTGGCCATCGCCCTGCAGTCCACTGAAGAATTCAGCACTGACTGGAAAAACAGCGCCGGTGGTTTCGATCAGATGCCGATCAACCTGATGCTGCAGTACTACCCGCTGGGTGGTACTGAAGCCCGCGTCCAGCCGTACGCTGGTGTCGGCCTGAACTACACCCACTTCTCCGGTGAGTCTGCCGGTGGCCAGAGCATGGACATCGACGACAGCTACGGCGCCGCTGCCGAGCTGGGTGTGGACCTCAAGATCACCGAAGCCTGGGCCGTCAACGGCTTCGCTCGTTACGCCGACGTCAAGGCCGATACCAAGATCGCCGGTCAGGACGTGAACGACACCGAGCTGGACCCGGTCACTGTCGGTGCCGGTGTCACCTACCGCTTCTAAGTTCTTGCGCGAGGCGTGAACATGCCTCCAGCGAGTACCTGGCAAGCCGTGTGATGCCGCGTCATGAAAACGTCAGCGATGGAGCTCGGCAACGCCGAGCCGTCCAGGCGCAGATGGGCATCACACACAAACGCCGCAGACCTTCGGGTCTGCGGCGTTTTCGTTGTGGGCAGCCAACGGCCACATGGCCAATCTTCGCCGGCGCGGCGCAGAAATTGACCTGGATCAACCACGTCCCTGACCGAGCAAGAACGCCCGTAAACTCTTGCCCCAGATCAAATTTCTCGAAATTCGGCTACCTAGAATGAGGGCATTGTTTCCCGCCATCCTTCAGGAGCCATCATGTCCGACGTCGTCACTCGCTCAGCCTCCCTCCCCGCGCACCTGACTTCGCGTAGCCCGCGCTCTGCAGCACGCCCGTGGCAGCTTCTGGCACTGGCAGGCCTCACCAGCCTCTCGACTCTCGGCGCCGCACCGGCCATGGCCGCCGACTCGCTGAATGCCAGCTCTCACAGCTCTCTCACCTCTCTCAGCGCGCTCAATTACGGCGCCGGGCAGTTCTGGACGCGTGCGGGTGTCGCCAAGGTCTCGCCGAAGAGTGACAACGGTCGCATCGATGCCATCGGTGCCGACGTGGATGTCGATGATGACAGCGCCTTTGCCTTCACTCTCGGCTATCGCTTCACCGACACCTTCGGTATCGAGCTGCTGGCGGCGCAGGATTTCGACCACGACATCTCGCTCAATGGCCAGAAGGCCGGTTCCGTCGACCACCTGCCGCCGACCCTGACACTACAGTACTACCCGCTTGGCGGACGTGAATCGCGCATCCAGCCGTACATCGGCGCGGGCGTCAATTACACCCACTTCTCCGATGAAACCCTCGACGATGGCACCAAACTCGAGATGGATGACAGCTGGGGCGCGGCCGCACAGATCGGCGTCGATCTGGTGATCAACGAGCACTGGGCGGCCAACGTCGCCGCCTGGTATCTGGATATCGATTCCGATGTCACCGTGGCGGGCAGCGTCAACGACAAGGTCGAGATCGACCCCATCGTGACCATGGCCGGGATCAGCTATCGCTTCTGATCAGCCACTTCCTGGCTAGCGCAGCTGACTGGCCAGAAACGACAACGCCCCGCCAGCCCATCTCGGGCCGGCGGGGCGTTGTGCTTTGTACCTGGTGCGCTGTGCATTGTGAGTTGTGCGCTCGGCACGCCTCAGCGCGGGGCGGCTTGCCCACTGTTCGTCGTTGCCGAAGCATTGGAAGTTGTTGCAGTCGATGAGGTTGAGGGAGTTGAAGGCGAAGGCGGCGTGGCGTCGTCGGCCGGCGCCTTGCTCACCTTGCCCGGACGCGGGCGGTCCAGCACCAGACCCAGCACCACCAGTGCCGCGCCCGCCACCATCAGCGCGGTCCACTGTTCATCGAACAGCCACCATGCCATCAGCGCGGCACACGGCGGCACCAGGAAGAAGGTGCGCGCGACCTGATGGGCCTCGCCCCGTTCCAGCATCAGCATCAGCAGCCAGATGGCACCGACCGAGATGGCGATCACCAGCCAGGCCATGGTCAGCAGCAGACGCGGCGTGGGGTCAAAGGCAAAGCTGCCGACACTGGTCGCCGCGACGACGAACACCGCGCCCGCACCGAGATACTGGAACATCAGCCCCTCGACCAGCCCCATGCGCCCGGAGACCCGCTTCTGCCACAGCGTCGAGCTGGACACGCCGATCAGCGCCACCAGGCACCAGACGAGCCCGATCAGCGGCCACTCCAGGGTACCCGCGCCATCCTTGGCAAGCCCTGCCCCCAGCACCAGACTGACGCCGATGGCGCCACAGCCAAGCCCCGCCCACTGCTTGGGCCCCAGCCGCACGCCGAACAACGGCAGTGACAAGGCCGCCGTCACCAGTGGATGCAGGCTGACCAGCAGCGCCGTCAGGCCCGCCGGCAGCCCCGCCTTGACCGCCGCGAACACGCCGCCCAGGTAGGCGCCATGCAACAGCATGCCGATGCCCATCTGCGCCAGACGGTCGTTGCGCCGGCCCCACTGACGCGGCTTGCGGCGCAGCCACAGAATCAACCCCAGTACCGGCAGCACCAGCAGGCTGCGCACCAGCAGCAAGGTGAAGGGCTCAGCGTCCAGGGTACCGAAGCGCGCGGCGATGAAGCCGCTGGCGAACAGAAACACGAAGCAAAGTGGCATCCACATCACGCAGACTCCAGCGAGAGAAATGGCAAGCGGTCGGCCCATAGGCAGATGCAGGACGTGCACCGACGGGACCACGACATGAGCCTTCAGCTTGCCGCGAACCCTCAAGGGGGCACAAGATACAGATAATCACCAATTCAAGGGGTACAGACAGGCATGTCATCCGCCGAGCACGCTTCGTCCGCCAGCCGCCCTTCGCTTGCAGGCCCCGCCATCAACTCAACCACCAGCTCAACCACCAGCTCAATCGCCAGCTCAGGCGCCACAGCCGCGACGCTGCCGCGCTATCAGCAGCTGGTCGAGCGACTCAAGGCCCAGATGGCGACGGGCAAACTGAGCGCAGGACAGCGCCTGCCTTCGCTCAGGCGGCAGGCGGCGCAGTCGGGGCTCGGCCTCAACAGCGTGATCCGTGCCTATGGCGAGCTGGAGGCGGCGGGCCTGATCATCGCCGAACCGCGTGCCGGCTATCGGGTCGCGCCAGCGACGCAGGCTGCTCACGATACGAATGACCTGAATGGCGCCCTGATTGCCGACTCACAGACCAGCCCGGCTTCATCTCGCCACCCCGGCGAGGCGCAGCACGGGCAGCGTGAGTCACATCACAGGCCACGTGCCATCACCACCCTCACCATCAGTGACCCGGCCTGGCAGGCGATGGCGAATGCCAGTGATCCGCGCCTGGCGCCGTTGGGTGCCGCTCACCCGGAGCTGGACGCCCCCGCCGTGCGTCGCCTGTATCGTCTGGCGCGCACTCAGCTCGGGGCGCATGCCCAGCATCCCAGCGCCTATGCCCTGCCACCGGGCTCGAGTGCGCTGCGCACCGCCATCGCCCAGCACCTCAGCCACCACGGCCATCCCTGTGACAGCGATGCCCTGTTGATCAGCCAGGGGGCGCAGCATGGCATGTCACTGCTGCTCGGCCAGCTGCGTGCTGCCAAGGGCCGCTGTCGGATCGGCGTCGAAGCGCCGGGCTATTTCGGCATCGTGGCCGCCATCGAAGCCCAGGGCCATCAGGCGATCGCCATCCCTGCCCGCGCGCACCAGGGACTGGATGTCGCGGCACTCGAGCGTCTGCTCGAACGTCATGATGACAAGACGCCCGCCCTGACGTTGGATGCCCTGATCGTGACCGCGGATGGCCACAATCCCCTGGGCGGGCAACTGAGCACGCCAGATCGCCACCGCCTGCTGGCACTGGCGGCCCGCCACGCCATCCTGCTGGTCGAGAACACCACCTTTGCCGAGCTGAGCTTCGATACCCGCCAGCCGTGGCTGGCCGACCTCGCCCATCGCCATGACGACAGGCCGATGCCTGCGCTGATCAGTCTCGGATCATTTTCCAAGACGCTGGACCCCCGCACCCGCTGCGGCTGGCTGTGGCTGTCACGGCCCGAGCAGGAGTCACCACTGGGGCTGCAGGCGATGATTCGGGCACGCTGGGCCAATGGCATGGGCGACATGCCGTGGATGCATGCTGCCCTGAGCGAACTGATCACCAGCGGGGATTACGGCCGCCATGTGCAGCGCATGCGACGCTGCTATGCGCGCCGCCTGGAACGTCTGCGCGCGCACCTGAGCGCAGCACTGGGTGACCGAGTCTGGCTGCCGCCGCCGAGCGGCGGCTATCTGCAATGGTGTGGCCTGCCAAGCCTTGAGGCGCGCCAGCTGGAGCAGTTGCATCAGGACCTGCTGAATGCAGGCATCGCCACCCTGCCCGGCAGCCTGTTCAATGCCGAACAGTCCGGCCTGCGTCTCAATGCGGCCCAGCTCGGCGAAGAAGCGATGCAGAACGCTGCGCGGCCCTCTGACGAGATTCCCCGCCAGCAGGAGATACTGGCGCGCCTCACCGCTCACCTGCAAAAAGCCCTCGCACAGGGCGAGGGCTGATTGAGGTGCGATGTCTGGATTTGCTTATGGCACAGACTTTCAGGCCATGCGCAGCGCCTGCTCGCGGCGACGTGCCCACACCTGATTGATCACCAGTGCCGCCACGATGACCGCCCCACCCAGCGCCAGGCGCGCCAGGTCGGCGTCGCGGTTCCAGATCAGCAGATTGACCAGCAGGCCCGCCGGCACCAGCGCATTGTTCATGATCGCCAGCGTGCCGGCATCGACCCGCGTCGCGCCCTTGTTCCACAGGAAGTAGCCCAGCCCCGAGGCCACGATGCCCAGCCAGCCCAGCACCACGAAGTGCACCGGCTGCGACGGCAGCTTGTCGGTACTGCCGAACAGCAGGAACATCACGATCACCAGCGCCAGAGCGCCGAGATAGAACCAGCCGAACACATGGCGATGGGCGACATCCGCCGGCAGCTGCGGGGCAACCTGACGATAGGCCACCTGCCCGATGGCAAAGCACAGGTTGGCGCCCTGCACGACCGCAAAGCCGAGCCAGAAGCCGTCGCTGACCCCGTCGTAGCGAATGATCGCCGCACCCAGCACCGCAATCGCGGCGGTCAGCAGGTAGAATGGCGACAGGCGCTTGTTCATCAGGTCATCGAGCAAGGTGATGTAGATAGGTGTGAAGATGGTGAACAGCAGCACTTCCGGCACAGGCAGCAGCAGGAAGGAGCGATAGAAGAAGATGTACATCAGGCCGAGCTGGATCGCGCCGATGGCCATCAACTGGAAGCGCAGACGACCACTGATCGCCCGCGGGCGCATGAACGGCGCAAAGATCAGGCACGCCAGCACGATACGCGTCAGTACGGCCAGATAGCTATCGACCTGACCGGACAGATAGACGCCGATCAGGGAAAACGAGAAGGCCCAGAGGGCCGTGACACCAATCAGGTAGGACATGACGAGTAAACCCGGTAGCCAGAAGAAGTTGACACCAATTGTAACCCTCTATGCGCTGCTCGCGCAGATCCGCCGGCTGGATTTTTCGTCACGCTCCGGCCCGGCCTCGCGCAATGCCTGGTCTGGCCTGGGTAGCGGCGAGGTGACGGTCACCCGGGAAGCCACTGCCTCCCCTCACGACGGGTCACGACAAGCGGCTCAGCAAGAGGCGGAAAGCGTGGTATTTCTCGAACAGGGCCAGTTCCAGCTCGAGGGCCAGTCATCCAGCGTCAACTTCCACAACCGCTATCGCTGGCAGCTGGCCGCGGATGGCGAGGCGCTGTCGCTCAGTCATGAACGTCGTGGCCGCGATGCCGCCGTCTTCCTGTTCGACCTGGTGGCCGACAGTGCTCGAGGCGAAGACCACTTCGTCAGTCGTGAAGCGCATCTGTGCATCGATGACCTCTACGCCGCCACGCTGGTCATCGTGCGCGATGAGGCGGGCAATGCCCTGGGCTTTGATCTCGACTGGCGCATCACCGGCCCGCGCAAGGATGAACACCTCGCCTACCGCTATCGCTGCTGAGTGCGACCAGCACTGACATGAGGGCTGTCGGCGCATGACGGGACCGCTGGCAGCACATGAAAACGCCGCTGACGGATCACTCCGTCAGCGGCGTTATTGCCTAGCGACCGATCAGGCCCGCAGACGCGCCTTGAACCACTCACCGATCGCCTCGACTTCCTCGAGACACACGGCGTGCGCCATCGGCCAGGTCTGCCATTCCAGCGGATGACCCAGTGCACGCGCACTCTCGGCGCCCGCCTCGCCCAGTGCCAGCGGCACGATATCGTCGTGGGTACCGTGATGGACACTGATGGCCAGGCCTTGATTGGCGGCGCTCGGCGCAATGGTCGCGCTGGTCGCGAAATAGGTCGAGAGCGCCAGCAGGCCACCCAGCGGACGCTCGCAGCTCAACGCCGCCTCATAGACCACCGCGCCGCCCTGGGAGAAGCCGGCCAGAATGATGCGCTCACTGGCGATGCCCTGGGCGATCTGCTCCTCGATCAAGGCATGCACGTAGGCTGCGGATTCACGCAGCTGCACCTCATCGACGCGCCGCCCGAGATTCATTTCGAGAATGTCGTACCAGGCTGGCATGCGCATGCCGCCATTGACGGTCACGGCCAGCTCCTGAGCATGCGGGAAGACGAAACGCACGCCGTGATTCTCAGGCAGACCCAACGCAGGCACCACGGGCACGAAATCACTGCCGTCAGCACCCAGGCCGTGCAGCCAGATCACGCAGGCATCCGCCTGGGCGCTCGGCTCGATGATCTGAGGGGCACGGTGGCCATGCTGCTGTGATGCGTCACTCATATTCAGCTCCGGTCGGTAAGAAGGGGAATGCCGCCCAGCCTACCATTGACGCCGTCATCTGCCATGCGCTGAGGCCGGCAATCTCCCCATGAACAGGCAAATTGCCCTGTCACTCGACGCCCGCCAGCCTCACCAATGCCATAAACGCCATGATGACAGGATATCTTCAGCAACCGTCAATCAAGGGTTCTGGTGCTATTGCAGAATGTCGGCCAGTTCGTTCACATCCTTCACGACATGATCGGGCTTCTTTGACAGCGGGAACAGGGCCTTGCCCGGGCGGGCGATGAACGTGGTCTGCAAGCCCGCCTCCTTGGCGCCCGCGACATCCCAGCCATGTGCCGCGACCATCATGGCTTCCTCGGGTTCGACATCAAGCTTGTCCAGCACCCATTCATAGGAACGCAGGTCCGGCTTGTAGATCTGGATATCTTCAATGCTGTAGCGCGCATCGAAATACGGCAGCAATCCCGCATTTTCGAACTGCGCCTGAACGCCCTTGTTGGACGAGTTGGTCAGACTGACGATCTTGTAGCCTTCAGCCTTCAGCCTGGCCAGACCTTCCTTGACATCAGGGTGAGGCGGGAGTGTCAGCAACGGGGTGATGATGGCCTTCTTCGCCTGCTCATCCGTCAGTTCGACACCGTTGTTCTGCGCGACCACCCGCAACGAGGCGACACCGATCTGCCCGAAATCGTGGTAATCCCGAGTCACGGTAGACACCAGAGAATAATGCAGCATGGTCGAGAACCACAGGGGCAGCAGGTCTTCTCTTCCCCCCAGTGCCTCGCCAACGGAACTGCGCATCGAGGCAAGATCCAGCAGCGTTTCATTGACATCGAAGATCAGCACCTTGGGCTTTTCGACGACATCACCCGCCATCACACTCCCTGACATCAAACCAACGCCCAACACCAATGAACCTGCCACTTTCTTGAGTTTTCCGCGCACCATCATGGGCCTCCACTTGATTGATATCATGGCATCCTGCCTCGGGATATCCGACATGCAGGCCGGCAATCAACAACGTTTAATCACCGTGATGCATCATGACATCCACACAGTGAACTGCCGATGAATCCTTACGAATCATCTGGAAAACCCTCAGCATATTGCGGGCATCAAGCAAGGTGCCATACACAGAGTCGACCAACCACTTTCTGTGCCCTTCTGGAATCCGGGCATAAAAAAACCCGCCATGGTGGCGGGCAATGAATGTCGGGACAGCGACACCCAGGACAGGAAAGCGTTTGAGAAAGGGTTTTGCCACCAGGTCGTTCTAGAGGGGATGGTGGAGGGCCCCAAAGCCCTTGCTCAAGCGTTCTGCTCACTATCCAAGTGTCTCTACGTCTGGGATATTTCCTTTCGCTTTCCCTGAATTTCGGTAGTCACTGGCTTGCGCATCAGTGCCTACGCCTTCAATCGTCGCTGCGCGGTGATTCAAGCAGCGGCAATCAAATCACAGCGCTTCAATTGTTTCGCAATGACAACTTGCGGCATGAAATCATGTGAAGCGTGTCATGTGAACCGAGTCGTGTGAACCGTCAGCATCGAAAACTCAGCGATGATCGGCGTCGATATCGACTGCACCATGCACATCACTATCGGCAAACACATTGCCACGGCTGGTGATCAGAATGTCAGGATTTGCGGCGTAGCGCTTTTCGCTCTTCTGATAATCACGCACTTCTCTGTGGATGCCGTGAGATTGAGCGCTATTGAAACGCGCATTTCTGCTGTCATCAGTGCTGATATCGGCACTGGCCAGACCGCTGGTGGCGAGGGCAAACGCTGCCAGGCCGTGAGTCATGAATGACTTGATCATCTTTCTATCCTCCGTTCATTTTCACTATCGAGTTGCCATGGAGTGACACATCATTGATCACTTCATGTACTGCGTATATCCAGGCGGGATATCTATCAGAGTTGATACCTGACATCACCCACGTGACCTATTGATAAAGACCATCAACAAGCACTACCCACAAGGATGCGGCTTACGATGGCGCGATATTCAGGCTTGCCCATGGCGGGCCCCTTCTACGTCATCGTATGAGGCACGGGCGTCGCTGCGCGGGATGACTCCCGACAGATACCGGCCATTTCAGGAAGGGTCAGACTGTCGTTTCACTTCGCGACGAGGTATCACCTGGCGATCAGTGTCAGTGACACTGTTTTACGACTGGCTTATTCACGCTTTTGATTCTTCGAGCTCTTATGTCTCCAAGCCCTTATGTCTTCAAGCTCTAGCTGCTTAAAACTCTTGCTGCTGCTCATGACGACACTTGCTGCGTGGTCACGAATCAGAGCGGGGCTCAGACAACCTGAATCAGACAATCTGGCTCAGACGCTTTCGCTCAGAGCATGCTGGACGCGAGTCGCGGAAACGCTCTTGCCAGCATCGTTGGCGAATTGCTGGGAGTCGGACGCCAGTGTCTCGCGCTGACCTTCGATCGCAGCATCGTTCAAGGAGCTTTCGACACGGCCCGCGGCAACGCTCATGCCGGTATCGGCAAAGGTGGCTTGCTCGGCGGCGGCGGACTGGGCCTGGCCGTGGATGCCGGATTCGCTGAGCGCAGAGCGCACCTGAAGGTCAGCGACGCTGTCTGCAAAGGCAGCACCGGTGGCAGCAACGGAAAGCGCGGTGGCGGCGATGAGGGTATTGAGCATTTTCATGAAATATCTCCAGTGAAATCTTTGTTCGGGTCAACCGGGCCAACTGGGTCAAAAAGGTCAGCCAGGCCGCAAGCAGAGTCCTTGTTCGCTGCCGTCAGCGTGACGGCGCGACGCATCAGGCGTTGTCGTTCAGGGCATGCTCGACACGTGACGCGGCAACGCTCTTGCCGGAATCATTGACGAACTGCTGGGTGTCGCGAGTGACCTGCGCCTGCTGGCCCTTGATGGTCTGGCTGTTCAGCGCCTGCTCGACACGGCTGGCCGCAACGCTCTTGCCTGCATCGGTGATGGCCTGCTGCTGAGTGGCTGCCTGCTGGGCCTGACCGTGGATCACGGATTCGCTGATGTTGGCGCGAACCTGCTGGTCGGCAACGCTATCGGCATTGGCGACGCCAGTGGCGGTCACGGACAGGGCAACGGCGGCGATAAGGGCATTGAGGGTTTTCATGAGATGACTCCAAAAAAGGTGAATAGCGAATAGATAAAAGGGAGATCAGTGCTGCTGTGGTCCTGGGATCATGAATCAGGACCTGCAGACTCAGGCGTTGTCGTTCAGCGCATCTTCAAAGCGTGATGCCGCGACACTCTTGCCGTTGTCGTTGCTCAGGCTCTGGCCGCGGGAGACGGCGTGCGTCTGTTCACCATTGATGGTGTCGGCGTTCAGGGACTGCTCGACACGGTTGGCAGCGGCACTCATGCCGGACTCGGTAGCATTCAGCTGCGTCGCGGCGGGCTGCGCCTGGCCGTGGATGACCTGTTCGCTCAGTTCGGCACGCACCTGGGCATCGGCAACACTTTCATCAGCGGTGGCAACGCCGGTGGCAGCAATGGAAATGGCAGCGGCGGCGATCAGGGAAGTCAGGGTTTTCATGATGATTCTCCAGAAATGGGCAAGGTCGAATGTCAGGTGAGGCGATGTTCGGGGGTCACCGAGTTGTCAGAGTGACCCACTCTGCTTCAGGCGTTGTCGCTGATGTGCTGCTGAACGCGGCTAGCGGCGACGCTCTTGCCCTGATCATTGACGGTGGCGTTTGCCTGGGATACGGCAGCGGTATCGACGCCGCGGATGTGGTCAGCATTGAGCGCCTGCTCAACGCGACCGGCAGCAACGCTCATGCCCGTTTCGGAGAAGCTCTGCTGGCTGGTGGCAGCCGGCTGAGTCTGGCCCATGATCTGCTGGCTGCTGATGGCGTTCTGGACGCGCACGGCGGCAGGGCTATCATCGGCTGCGAACACGGAGGTGCTGGCAGTGGCGATGGCGACGGTAGCGATCAGAGTCTTGAGGGAAATGTTTTTCATGGTGTATCTCCTGGTCCTGGTGCGGATGCTTCCGCTTTGAGTCGTTGTCAGTCAGTGAAGGAGTGGTTTGCTGACCCCTGTCCGGGTCCTGGCCTTCACTGACTGTGGTGCGTGCTGCGTGCTGCGTTTCGATGATTAACAGACTAATTGTTATGCTGCGTTCAAACTAGCCGTGCAACTGGAAGCTCACTGTTTCTCTTTGAGCAACGCCACTGGAAACGAACGGCCTTCCCCAGCGCTTGCCCCTCCTGCCCCTCTCATCACCCATAAAGCTATTGCAGCGGTTCTGAAAAAGACTTGTACAACATGGAGAGTGCAAGAATTCCTTGTTTGCGTGCTGGCCCATCCCCTTGAGCGGCGCTTCGGCCTGGCAGATCACTATCGACTTTGGTTGAGGAAGACAGTGTCTCGCCCACCACCTTGGTCGAACATGCTGCACGCTGCAGGGTGTGTCTTGCTGTGCTGATGAGTTATACGTCGCCACAGCAGAACTGGATGCCACAAAAACAAGAAAATGCGTATTTTTCTTTTTGCTTTGGCTGAGACGCCTGAAAACAGCGTCTAGCAGCAAGAAATTGTGCACATCAATCTTTACGAATATTCATTGACCGATTGTTCAGGGTGTGGATTCTGCCCCTCACACTGTCAGTCGGTGACGTCTTGCCCACTGATGTCGAGAAGATTCATGTCGCTCGACAACCAAGAGCTCGAGGTCAATACCGCCTCATCAGCCCTGCATATTTGCTGCAACGTTGATGGAGTGCATTGTGAACCTCGCGAGCCGCGGGATATATCCCCGCGCCGGAACAGGATTGATTCCCCCAGTGAATCAATTCAGCGCTCTTCCAACCCAGACTGAAGCACCCTCACCCACCCACGCGAAGTAATCTCAATGTTTTCAATCGCTTAGGCGACCCACGCAACGATGTCAAAATGATGACAGCCTGGGGACGGCCGTCGCATTTCCGTCGGCGGACAGCAGAACGTGTTGGAAGAGCGTCAAGAAAGCGGCGAGAAAGTGTCGCGTGAGCAGCGCAAGACTGGCGTAAAGGGTCGGGTAAGAGTGGCGAGTGAGGAAAAGGAGCGAAAAGACAGAGGGGGCAGACAGAGGGAGCAGAGAGTGGGAGTGGAGGAAGGGAAAGGAGAAGGGAGTAGATAGAGGAAGAAAAGGAGCACCAGCAGAACACCACGGCCGGCAAGCAGCACTCGGCTCGGTTCACACAGAGCCAGCCCCGAACGACGTCGCGCATTATCGACCGTCATCCGACGTGGGATACACTGGCGTCATGCCTATCGAGCCCGAAGCCCCGTCCCATGCATCGCCCGGTGCAGCCGAGTCATCGCCCCCTTTTGCCCAATGGGCCGACTCCCCCTGTGCGACCGGCTGCGACCTGCGCCGCGACTGCGCGCGCTACAGTCACCCGCGCGTCAGGGATATCGCCTGGCTTCTGAGTGCCCCGGATCTATTGCAGCTTGCACGTTACCCGCGCCCGTCCCTGGCGGCACTCGGGCTGGAGGATGGCCGCGTCCGCCACCACTGGCTGATGACGCTGGAGCAGGCGCCCCAGGCGCTCGAGGCCGCCGTGAATGAGCGCCGCCACTATCGCCTGGGCCACTACCATGAGCTGCTCTGGCAATTCGTGCTGGCACACGCGCCCGGCAGTCGCCTGCTGGTCAACAACCTCAGGATTTCCCAGGGCAAGATCACGCTGGGCGAGCTGGACATGCTCTATCTGGCGGCGCAGGACACGGCGCCCACGCACCTGGAGGTCGCGATCAAGTTCTATCTCGGCCTGCCCGAAGGCCCCGAAGCGGCTGACAGCCCGGCACGCTGGATAGGCCCCGGTGGCGCCGATAGCCTCGCCATCAAGTATCAGCGCAGCCTTGAGCATCAATTGCCCCTCGCCTATACCGAGCGCGGGCAGCAGACGATACGCCAGGCACTTGCCAGACAAGCACTGGCCAGACAGGCAGGCGCGAGCGAGACGAACTCACCGCTGGCAGAAGATCCGCCTGCCCCGCTGCTTGCAGGCCAGCAACTGGCATTGCCCGGTTGCCTGTTTCGCCCCTGGCAGCCAGATATAGCTCCCGCCGACACGCTACCCCAGCCCCGCCATTGCCATCCCGAGAGTGCGCGCCAGGCCGGCTGGTGGATGAGCGTCAGTCAGTTTGCTGCCTTCTGTCAGACCCTCGAGGCCTCCCCGATACATGACGGCCCGCTGTTGGGCTGTGTCAGGGAAAAGCCTGCCTGGCTGGCCGCCCCGCCCGTGGCGTCGCTACAACCATGGCATGAACTTGACCGCTGGCTGCGCGATCACTTCGTGCCACCTGCCGCTGACGACCTCAGGCCGGACGAACCAGTTCAGCAGGTCACGGCGGCTCAGCAAGACGCGCCGGCTCAGCAGCATAGCCGCCAGCGCACGCATCAACACCCCCGCCAGCTGTGGCTGGAGCGCAGTGTGACAGCGCCTGACGGCGAGCCGGCCACCGCCAGCTCACCCCACCAGCAATGGCGCATCTTCGTGGTGCCGGACGACTGGCCGAGCTTCATTCCACTACCTCCCTCGGCACCTGCCGCGCAGTGAGCCTGACGGGTGACTTGCTGGTGGCTTTGTCTTGCTACGTGAAATCAACGATAATGCGCCGCGTCAGATCAGGGTGGCGACAATCCGCCAGCCTGATCTCGCCATTCGGCCCGCGCGCAACACTACCCCGCTGCTCCCGGGTCTGCTGGTGACCCACCCCTGTCGCTAGCCAACGGCTTCTCGGCACGTCTTCTTGCCTGACCGACCACCTCATCGGTCACCTGATGACGCCTGCTGCAACGCATCTGCTGAATCCGTAGGACGTCATAGTGAAAACACGACTTTCCAGCCTCGATATCGTGGCGCTGGGCTTCATGACCTTTGCCCTCTTTCTGGGCGCAGGCAATATCATCTTCCCGCCTCAGGTGGGTCAGGGCGCGGGGGCCGAATTCTGGCCGGCGGCATTGGGCTTTCTGGCCACCGGTGTCGGCATGCCGCTGGCCGGTATCGTCGCGGTGGCCGTGATCGGCGGCGGCCTCGACAAGATCACCTCGCCGTTGCCCAAGTGGGCAGCCGCGGCCTTCGGCGTCGCCATCTACCTGTCCATCGGGCCGATGTTCGCGATTCCGCGCACCGGCACCGTGGCCTTCGAGATGGGCATGCGCCCCTTCATCGACATGTCAGCACAGAGCGGCCTAGCCCTGCATTCGGTGCTGTTCTTCGGCATCGCCACGCTGATCGCGCTGAGCCCGGGCAAGTTGATGGATGTGGTCGGCAAGTGGCTGACGCCGCTACTGATCGCGCTGCTGGCGCTGATCGCGCTGTTCACCATCATCGACCCGCAGGGACCGCTGGGGCCGGTGAGCCCCGAGTGGGCCGAGGCGCCGTTCATGACCGGCTTCCAGCAGGGCTACCTGACCATGGATGCGCTGGCTTCGATGGTGTTCGGCATCCTGATCGTCTCGGCGATCAAGGCACGCGGCATCACCGCGACCGCTGACGTGACCCGCTACACCCTGTGGGCCGGCGCCATCGCCGCCATCTGTCTGGCCGCCGTCTACCTGCCGCTGACCTACATGGGCGCCACCAGCCATGCGCTGGTCAGCGAAGCGGCCAAGGGCGAGCTGATCCCGGTCTACGTCGAGGCACTGTTCGGCGATGCCGGCAAGCTGATCCTGGCGCTGGTCATCACCCTGGCGTGTCTGACCACCGCGGTGGGCCTGTTGACCTCCTGCGGCGAGTTCTTCCATCGCCTGCTGCCGAGCGTGCCCTACCGCTTGCTGGTGATCGTGATGGCCGTGGCCTCGGCGTTGATCGCCAATCTGGGCCTCTCGACCCTGATCAGCGTCTCGATTCCGGTACTGGTGACGCTCTATCCGCTGGTGCTGGTGCTGACGCTGCTGTCCTACCTGCGTCCGCGCCTGCACGATGCGCCGCGCGTGTTCGCCTGGGCCCTGGGCCTGACGCTGCTGGTCAGCCTGCTGGATGGCTTCGAAGCCAGCGGCATCGACTCGCTGATGGCCATCTCGCACCGCATCGAGCCGCTGCTGCCGCTGGCCTCGATGAACCTGGGCTGGCTGGCGCCGGCGCTGGCGGGGTTGATCATCGGCATGCTGGCCAGCCGTCGTGACCAGACGAACCTGGACCCGGCGCTGGCCGCGCAGGATTGAGGCTCACGCCAATCAGTCGCGCAGCGTGACCAGAAACACGAAAGCCCGCCTCTCCAACGAGAGGCGGGCTTTTTGTTGCCACACGCCAGCTGACAGAAAGCAGATGACAGGCACCCGTCAGCTAGCAGGCGACCGTCAGCGCGGCGTAGTGCGCGACAGGCCCAGCTGAGCCAGGGTGGCGTCATCCAGCGCATGCACGGCCTCGACGCCGCTCAGCGCCGTGAAGTAGTCCGGCGTCAGGAAGTCACGCCCGCCAAGCAGGTGCTCGAGGTATTCGCGTGCCGGCTTGAGTCCCTCGGCGGTGCGCTCGGGCAGCGCCACATACACCCAGGCGTCGATCACGCCTTCGCGGGTGACGATGGGATGTAGGAAACGCTCATATTCATACGGACGGCCTTCGAAAGGGTCCATCAGCGTGATCTGCTCGGCCTCGAGCAGCTCATACAGCACGCCTTCGACGCGCTCGCCCGGCGCAGGCTGCACGTTGGCATGCGCGATACCATCGACCCGAGAGGCCTTGTCGAAACTCAGGCGATGCTCTTGCAGCCAACCATGCACGGCCCGTCGCGTCTCGCCGATGCGTGCCACGACACGCGCCGGATTCATGTTGCTGCCGTAGGCGAAGTAATAGGCCATGCAAGCTCCTGACAGTTGTCTCGAGGCGCAATGCGAGGGCATCACGCCTGCATAGGGGCACAGTGGGAGGTGTCGGGTAGAGGAGGCTCAGTGCGAGGTGAGATGCCTGCCCGGCAATCAGTGCGTCGTGATCAGCGTGTCGATCTCGCGAATCACTTCCGTCATCGCCACGCGGCGCTCGGGGCGGGCATCCTTCAGCCAGGCCTCGATGGCCGGTGCCACTTCACACTTGGCGGGGAACGGCGCACGGGCATCGCACAGCGCTTGCAGTCGGGCAATGAACACGAAGCGTAGCCACTGGCCCATGTCCATGCGATCGACACAGAATGGCTCCACACTCATGAAGGCCTGCGGGGATGGCGTGTCCATGCGCCACAGGTCTGCTGCCTTCATGGTCGCTTCCAGACGTGCCAGCAGCGCGCGCAGCTCGTCGTAGGGATTGCCGGCGATCTCGCCGTCCTGGGGTTGTTCAGTCGGATTCATGCGACCTCCGTCAAATCATGCATGGTTCGTTCACGCTATTATCCCGATGATGCTCACGGAAGGCCAGGAGGCCGCATGGCAGACACGCTGTTCAATGATGTGATGATACTGCTGGGGGCCTCGGTGGTGGCCGCGGCGCTGTTCCGCCGCCTGCATCTGCCGCCGGTGCTGGCCTATCTGGCGGTCGGCTTTCTGGTCGGCCCTCATCTGGCGGGCTGGATCGGTCGCCCGGAAGAACTCGCCTTCCTGTCGGAATTCGGGCTGGTATTTCTGCTCTTCTCGCTCGGCCTCGAATTCTCGGTGCCGCGCATGCGCGCGCTCAAGACCACGGTGTTCGGGCTGGGCGCCTGTCAGGTGGCGGTATGCAGTGGCCTGTTCTGGGCGCTGGGCTCGGCGCTTGGCCTGTCACCGGCGGCGGCACTGGTCGCGGCCGGCGCGCTGGGGCTTTCCTCCACCGCCATCGTCACGCGGGAACTGGCGCGCTGGAATGAGCTGGACAGCCCCCACGGCCACGCCGCCGTGGGCGTGCTGCTGTTCCAGGATCTCGCCGCCCTGCTGTTCCTGATCCTGATTCCGGCCATGGCCGGTGATGGCAGCCAGCTGCTCAGTGACCTGGGACTGATGCTCATCAAGGGGCTGGGGCTGGTGGCGGTGATGCTGATGATAGGCAAGTGGGTGCTGCCGTTCGTGTTCCAGGAAATCTCGCGCGCGCGCTCGGAAGAGCTGTTCGTGCTCACCGTGCTGCTGGTGGCACTGTTCTCCGCCTGGCTGACCCACAGCCTGCATCTGTCGATGGCGCTGGGCGCCTTCCTGGCCGGGATGATGCTCGGCGAGAGTCATTTCCGCCATCAGATCGAGGCCGACATCCGACCCTTCCGCGACATCCTGCTGGGGCTGTTCTTCGTCTCGGTGGGCATGTTGCTGGACCCGCAGGTGTTGCTGGCCCAGTGGTATTGGGTCGTCATCGGCGTGGCCTGCCTGCTGGCGACCAAGGCACTGCTGATCACCGGGCTGGCGCGCCTCTCCGGCCGGCCGCTGGACAGCGCGCTGCGCACTGGCCTGGTGCTGTCCCAGGGCGGCGAATTCGGCTTCGCGCTGCTGGCCCTGGCCAGTCAGCAACGCCTGATGGACAACGAGACCGTGGGCCTGGTGGTGGCGATCATCATCGGCTCGCTGGTGGTCACGCCAAGCCTGATTCGCCACAACCAGCAGCTGACGCGCCGCCTGTGCCGCTCCACCACGCCCACCCAGGAGAACCCGCACACCACCGCGGAGCTGAGCGCCGCCACCGCCCCGCTCAGTGGCCATGTCATCGTGTGCGGCTTCGGGCGTGTCGGCCAGACGGTGGGGCGATTTCTCACTCAGGAAAAGCTTGAGTGGATCGCCATCGATGCCGACCCCATTCGCGTCCACGAGGCCGCCAGCGCCGGTGAGCCGGTGGTGTTCGGTGATGCGCAGCGACTGGAAATCCTGCGCGCACTCGGTATCGAGCGCGCCCGTCAGGTGGTGATCACCGTCAATCAGCTCTCGCACGCGCTGGCCATTCTGCGCGCCATCCAGCCGCTGGAACTCGAGAGTCTCAAGGTGCTGGTGCGCACCCAGGATGACGCGGACCTCGAGACCTACAAGGCCGCCGGGGCCACCGAGGTGATTCCCGAGGTGCTCGAGGGCTCGCTGATGCTGGTCTCGCATGTGCTGGTCAATCTCGAGGTACCCTTCCGCCGCGTGGCGCGCTCGATCCAGAATGCGCGTGAGGCGCGCTACAGCATGCTGCATGGCTATTTCCATGGTCAGCAGTCCCAGCTGACCGACAAACGCGGCAACCCGCTGCTGCGGCGTCATCCGCTGACGCTGACCGCCGATGCCTGGGCCTGTGGCCGGCGACTGGACGACATCGCCCTGCCGGAGGTGTGCGGCATTCTCGTCTCACGCGTGGTGCGCGCCAGTGGCGAGAACCTGGAAGAGCCCACCGGCGACCTGACGCTGGCGTGTGGCGATACACTGGTATTATCGGGACTGGCTGATCATATTGAAGAGGCGGAAACCCGCCTGCTGACCGGCTGACAGGCCTTGAGCGGCAGGCGACACCCAAAGACTCCGCCGCCTGCTGTCCTGCCGCCAGCAACCGCGCTGGCGTGCGGGAGGGAGAGCGCCACAGAGAGTCAGCTCGGATGAACATACTGATGAGCACACTGAAGGGATCGACATGTCAGGGGGCACGGCCCTGCATGGGAGATAACACCCATCACCAGGAGGCAATACACATGGAGAGCGCAGGCGTACACAACTACATGGAGCAGCTGGTGCTCGACCAGCTGCGCTTGCATCCCGATAGCCACGCCATGGATGTCGACAGCCGCGAAGACGTGGCCTGCATCGCACTCAATCAGCTGGCGCCCCGCTATATCCGCCACGACGTCGACATGGCGTTCTACATGGCGCCCGCCGAGCAGGAGCTGCTGGAAGAGCGCGTCTCGATGGCGCTTCAGGAAGCCTTCGACAAGGTGCGTTCGATGCCCCGCCACGGCTAGCCACGCACTGCGACCCATGAAGCGTCGCCCTGAACGCGCCCTGCAACACCAGAAGCGGATCAATGATCACCGCCAGCGAAACGACAACGGCCACCGCGATGGATATCGCGGTGGCCGTTGTGTCTGTCGCAGATGCTGCCCGAGGCGTTATCTCAGGTGGCCTGAGGGGCATTAACCTCAACCGGGCAACATCAGATTCCCTCGGCGCACTGCGGCGGCACTTCATCCAGCACCTTGCGCAGGAAGGCGCGCGTGCGGTCATCCTTCGGCGCACTGAACAGCTGACTCGGCGGCCCCTGTTCGACGATACGCCCGCCTTCCATGAAGATGACGCGGTCGGCGACTTCCCGCGCGAACTGCATCTCGTGGGTGACCACGATCATGGTCTGGCGCTCGACCGCCAGCTGCTTCATCAGCTCCAGCACCTCATCGACCCATTCCGGGTCCAGCGCCGAGGTCGGCTCATCGAACAGGATCACCTCGGCCTGGGCCGCCATGGCGCGCCCGATGCCGATACGCTGCTGCTGACCGCCTGACAGAGCCGCCGGGAAGGCATCCGCCTTCTCGCTCATGCCGATACGCTCGAGAATCTCGCGCGCCCGCTGGTGCGCCTTGGCCTTGGGCCAGCCGTTGACGACGATCAGGCCCTCGGCAATGTTCTCCAGCGCCGTCTTGTTGGCGAACAGCGCATAGTTCTGGAACACGAAGGCACTGCTGCGACGCAGACCCAGAATGTCGTGACGACTGGCGCGTGTGGCCTCGACCTTGCGTTCGCCGATCTGGATCTCGCCACCATCGGGCTGCTCGAGGAAGTTGATGCAGCGCAGCAGCGTAGACTTGCCGGTGCCTGACGGGCCGATGACGACGATGATCTCACCCTGCTTCACTTCCAGAGTGATGCCATCGAGTACGGCCTGCCCGCCGAATTTCTTGACCAGGTTTCTGACTGCAATCATCGCTGATAGGCCTTGTTGAGACGTTTCTCCATCCAGCGCTGCACGAAGGACAGCCCTTCCACCATCACCCAGTAGACGATGGCCACCATGATGAAGGATTCAAAGTACAGGAAGCTGCTGGCCGCTTCCTTCTGGGTCGCGCCCATCAACTCGGTCACCCCCAGCGTGAAGGCCAGCGACGTGGACTTGATCATGTCCACGAAGTAGTTCATCAGCGTGGGGGCCGCCACGCGGGCCGCCTGGGGCAGCACGATGCGTCGCATCAGCTGGACATTGGTCATGCCGATCGAGAGCGCCGCTTCGGTCTGGCTGCGATCGACCCCGACGATGGCGGCGCGAATGGATTCGGCCATGTAGGCCGAGAAGTGCAGCGTCAGGCCGAGAATCGTCGCCGTGACGCCATCGATCTGGGTCAGGAACGCCATCACCTGCGGCAGGCCGTAGTAGAACAGGAACAACTGCACCAGCAGCGGCGTGCCGCGGAAGAAGGAGATGAACACGATGGTCAGCGCATTCAGCACCGGCACCTTGAGCACCCGCACTACCGCCAACAGCGAGGCCAGCACCAGCGCGGCCACCATGCCGATACAGGCCATCTTGAGTGTCAGTGGCAGGTATTTGAGCATGACCGGCAACAGGCCAAGCATGTAATCGATATTGAGAGTATCCATTCGTTATCCGGACAGGCTGGGGGCTTGGCTGAGGGTCTGGAAAGACACCCGTCAACATGACGACAACGGGGCGACGGTCAAGCCGTCACCCCGTTTGCACATGACATCCTGGCATGCGCCCTTGTATCAGGGCGCAGCGGGCAATGTTCAAGGCGTGGTGATGTCGTTGCCGAACCACTTGTTGGAAATCTCGGCCAGGCGGCCATTTTCCTTGAGCTCGGTCAGCGCGGCATCCACCTCGTCACGCTTGGCCTCGCCTTCAGCGTCCTTGCGGAACGGCAGTGCGTTCTCCAGGCGCGAGAACGGCTTGCCAGCCAGTTCCAGCGGCAGCGGCGTCTTCTGGATCACCTGACTTGCGCTGACGCGGTCCATCACGAAGGCATCGACACGGCCCAGAGCGGTGTCCTGCTCGATGTTGGACTCATAGGTCTTGATGTCGATCTGGTCGGCGTAGGGCAGCTCTTTCATCAGCGCTTCGTAGTTGGAGCCCAGGTTGACCGCCACGCTGTGGCCCTTGAGGGACTCGACGCCGGTGATCTCGTCATTGCCGCGACGCTTGACCACCTGAGCCCCGTCATAGACGTAGGGCTGGGTGAAGGCGAACTTGGCCTTACGCGCATCGGTGATGGTGATCTGGTTGGCCACGGTATCGATACGGCCGGCTTCCAGCGAGCCGATCAGGCCGGAGAAGCTCATGGTCACGAATTCGATGTCGTCGCCGGTGATCTCGCCGACGGCGTTGAGGACATCCACTTCAAAGCCCTGCAGCTTGTCCTGCTTGACGAAGGTGAACGGGAAGTAGCCGCCCGACATGCCGACCTTGAGGGTGTCAGCCTGTGCCGCCAGGCTGCCCAGGGTGGTCGCGCCCAGCGCGGCAGCCATCACGGCGCCCTTGAGAGCGGTAGAAGAGAAGACAGCTGCGAGCGAACGTGATTGGCGCATCGGGATTCCTCGTGGATCGCAAGACTGGGCCATTGGCGCTGGACGGTCGCTGACATTCGGCTGATCGCGGATGTCGAGCCAACAGAACAGGTATAAGCACAGCCTTTTATATGTGATTTGGTTGTATAGGATAACGGGACTGCCCCGCATTCCCAATCATTTCATCCCTTAAGGTCATAACCAGAAGGAATAAGACAGCATTCCTGTCAATGAGCGCGATTCTAGCATGCCTGTCATGGCGGGCCAGTGACGCCGTCTGGGCTGACTGCAGCGCTAGATGTCAGCCTGACGACAAGTGGATGACAGTTATTCACGCCATCCGTGGACGATGCTGTGGATAACCCGTCTCGGTCACGCTGCAAGCCGCGCCAGCCGTGGGATGACGAAAATTGATCAAAAAATCATCAACCTGCAAAACGCTCAGCGGGACTTGAGGTGCCGCGTCATCTGTCAAGCCATCACGGGCCGAAAGAGCGGCCATAATAGGCACAGGTCGCCCTCTTCCCTCTGGCCGCCATCACACGCCAGCGGGTGGCAAGACAGCCGGTGAATCGCTAAAGTCGCTGCCATTCCAGACATGCTCAGGCACATGTCACGCGCCGGCAGCTGTCACTCAACGACACATGCCACGCCTGGCAATGATGCTCGACAAGACTCTTTTCTCCCGTTCTTCCGCACGCTCAGCCAAGGCGTGGCGGAGACACAGCCGTGGTGAGCCTCATGACTCCTCTCTCTTCCTTGAGCAACTTCTTCACACGCACCGGCGCCGAGCTGCACCTTTATCACCTGGGTCGCACCCTGGCGCCGCTCAGTCTTGAGCAACTCGAAGCCTTCGAGACCGAACAGCAGCCGTGGGAACAGCCCTTCAAGGGTCAGGCCCGCCTGGCATGCGTGTTCCGTCCGGCCGGGCTCGACGATCCGCTGGTGTGGTTTCTGGCCTTGCCGCTGGATGAGGAAGGCCGTCTGTCCCCCGCGCAACGCGACGCCTTCCTCGAACGCCTGATCACGACGCTGGGTCAGACGGCGCTGACCGTCGGCCGGCCTGATCTCCAGCAGGCCGAGGCTGGCAAGATCGACAACCTGATGCAGGACAACCCGCTGGCCTTCACCCCGGACGACAGCCTGCGCGCCATGCTGCACGCCCGTGCCAGCCTCGATTGTGACCGCCCTGCCAGCCAGTACTACGAGCTCGCCGAGCAGTACCTCACCGCCCAGCTACCGCTGGATGACTGGCCGTCACTCGGCCTGCAGGGCATCGCCGACGTGCTGACACGACGCGGCGAGCTGTCCGGCGAGCTTGCCGCTGCCTTCGTGCAGCGCCTGGCTGACCTGCCGGATACGCCGCTGCGCGCCATCGCGCTGTGTCTGGAGCAGGCGCCGCCCGCCCATGCCCAGCTGGCCGCCCCGCTGCCGGAGGAATACGAGACCGAGCTGCTCACCGCCTTGATCGCACGTGGCCAGGCCGCGCGTGACCTGGGGGATCTGGAGACGCTGTGCGCCTGCCTGCGGGCCGCCGGTGCCAGCCCTCGGCCTGCGGCGGCGGAGTGGATCGATGCCCTGCTGGCCGACGACGAGGCCGTCAATGTCGACGTGCTGGTCGCGATCGCCGCGCGCGGCTACGCCCACCTGGAAGATGCCGAACGTCTGCCGGCCTTCCTGACCCGCCTGGCCAGCTGCCCGCAGGCCAACTTCGCCACCCTGGCCCGCGACCTCGCCCTGATTCCGCGTCTGCGTCTGCCGGTACTGATGACGCTGCGCAACGCAAGTGCGGACAGCCCGCTGGGTCAGGCGCTTGCCGCCCTGACCCGCCAGGCCGATACCGGCAATCCTGCCCCGCGTCATTGACGCCGGGCATGCCCGCAGGTGACAGTGCTTGAGATCATGCGCATAACCCACGACACTTGATCGGACACTTGAACAGACACTTGCTCAAGGCATTGAATCGGGGCTGATCGGCACCGGTAAACTGGGCAAGTTGCGACGCGCCACCGGCACGATGTCACCCGCGCCTGTGGCCGTGGGTGACTTGTCCAGCGCCCGCAAGCGAGGCGTCCGGCGGCGATGAAAGCGTGCCATCACCGCGTGCCATGACCGCGTGCCCGGGGCGGTTTTGCCGGGCGCTGTCCGCGCCACCGTCATCCCCGATTCGTGAGGCGAAAAAAGAGGCTTCAGCAAGGATTGCTGTCAGTACGTTAAGTGACTATGCTGCGCGCCCGCCTGGCCATTACCCCGCCATGCCGACAACGCACATTACGCTGTGCCGCGCCTGCCCGGTGTCTTCATGCCGTGAGCCGCTGCCCGCTTCGCTCACGCCCTCTGATTCAGGATGAAACATGTCGCATCACAAGAACACTTCGCGTCATCACATCGACAAGGCACCGCCCCTCGATCTCAAGACACTGAATCATGACCTGCTGGGCTTTCGTCCGCGGGGCGTGGTGGGTCGGCGTGAGCTGATCGAGCTGCCGGAACTCAAGCTGCACCTCAATGCCAAGATCGACACCGGTGCGCATTCCAGTGCGCTGCATGCCGAGAGCATCGAGGTCTTCGAACACAACGATGATCTGTGGGTTCGCTTCATCACCCGGACCGGCGGTAGCGACTCTCCGCCGCATACGGTCGAGACGCCGGTGCATGATCGCCGCCGCGTGCGCTCATCCAATGGTCAGGCCGAGTGGCGCTACGCGATTCGCTCGCGCATGAAGCTGGCCGGGCTCGACTACGATATCGACATGACGCTGGTGGACCGATCCCAGATGCGTCACCCCATTCTGCTGGGGCGCCGTGCCCTGCGTCGCCTGCTGGTCGCACCGGGCGCCTCCTATCTGCATGGCGAACCCTGACGGCACCAGCCAGGCGCGCGGCGGCATGCCTCGGCATCTCGCCTCAAGACGCTGGCCCCGCTGCCATCTGCATCGCGTGACGCCTCGATTCGACAAAGGCTTCACCGGCGAACACCACGCCTCCTGACGGGCATCACGTCAGTCTTCTTCTGATTCATTCCTATCTCTGTCTGGCCCATTCGGCTCCGGAGGATTTCATGCATATCGGTATCCTGTCGCGTAACTCACGCCTCTACTCCACCCGTCGCCTGATCGAGGCCGCCGAGGCACGTGGCCACACCGCGCGCGTGGTGGACACGCTGCGTTGCTACATGAACATCGCCTCGCACCGCCCGTCCATCCATTACAAGGGCGCCGAGATCGAGCACTTCGATGCCGTCGTGCCGCGCATCGGTGCCTCCGTCACCTTCTATGGCTGCGCCGTGCTGCGCCAGTTCGAGATGATGGGCACCTACGTGGTCAATGATTCCGTGGCCATCTCCCGCTCACGCGACAAGCTGCGCTCCCTGCAGCTGCTGTCGCGCAAGGGGCTGGGCCTGCCGGTCACCGGCTTCGCGCATTCGCCGGATGACATCCCCGACCTGATCACCATGGTCAAGGGCGCGCCGCTGGTCATCAAGCTGCTGGAAGGCACCCAGGGCATCGGCGTGGTACTCGCCGAGACCAACCAGGCCGCCGAGAGCGTGATCCAGGCCTTCATGGGCATGAAAGCCAACATCATGGTGCAGGAATACATCAAGGAAGCGCGTGGCGCCGACATCCGCTGCCTGGTGGTGGGGGACAAGGTGGTGGCGTCAATGAAGCGTCAGGCGGCCGATGGCGAGTTCCGCTCCAACCTGCACCGTGGCGGCACCGCGAGCGAGATCCGCATCACGCCGGAAGAGCGCTCCACCGCCATCCGCGCCGCCAAGGCCATGGGCCTGTCCGTCGCCGGTGTCGACCTGCTGCGCGCCAATCATGGCCCGGTGATCATGGAAGTGAACTCCTCGCCGGGCCTGCAGGGCATCGAGACGGCCACCGGCAAGGACATCGCCGGTCTGATCATCGATCACATCGCCAAGTCCGCCGCGCCGGCCAAGAAGATTCCGCCCAAGCCCAAGGGCTGAGGGCTTGAGCCTTAGGGCTGAAGCCTGAGGCTATTGCGCGCAGCGCTTCCCAAGGGTGCAGGTCGTCATGACTGCACCCTTGGCGTTTCTGGGTCAGATGGCCGCGCGTGTACGAGCGTGAGCGATGGAAACAGGGCAAGGACAGCGCCTGAATGGCAACGATGATCGTCACCAGAACGTCATTGTATTGTCGTAAACTGTAGGGATTGACAGTGCGGGAATAAATATCCTGACTTTCTGCCCTTCAGGGGTAGAAAAACACTGTTTTCACCCGCACAATCTCTTCTGACGGAGGAGGTGACCGCCCATGTTTCTCGACAATCGCCAGGTGGCGATGGATAGCGTCCAGGAAGCCCTGGCAGACAGTCTTGATTATTTCGAGGATAACGCCGAACGGCTGCGTCCCGCGCTCCTGAAGGCCTTCGAGCCCTTCTATGCGAGCCGTGTCGAGCTCAAACAGGCCCTGGAAGTCGAGACACGCAAGCATCTGAGCCTGATGCCGCGCGACGCCGATGTCGAGCGCGATGACTACATGTGGCTGTGGAGTCGCCTGAAGAGCATCGTCGGCAATGACAATCAGGTGCTGATCAACGAGCTGCTCGAACAGGAACGCGTCCTGATGCAGGCCTGCTCGACCGCCTTCACGCATCCGCTGCCTGACAGCATGGAAAAGGTACTGGAAGGCATCTTCCACAACTGCCGCCACCTGATCCGCGAGCTGTACCGTCACCAGACAGGTCAGGCCGCCCGCCGCCGCGCCGGCTAGCCACATGCCCGCCGCCAGGCCGTGAACGCAAGACGCCCCGCCTTCCAAAGGAAGTGCGGGGCGTCTTCGTATTGACCCTGTGCATCTGGGTGAGACCGATACGCGGCTAGTTCGCATCAGAGCTGACAGGCAGCCACTGGAGCAATGCCTGCTTCACCCCGGGCAGACTGGCCAGCAGGCTTGCGTGCGCCTGACGCGCGAGGGCACGCGGGTCCGGCGTGTCGGCAGCGTTCTCTGCATCCGTCACATCCACTCCATCCGCCACTTCCACTCCATCCGCCATATCACGACTGGCAGCGGCCTGCTGCCCTGCTCCGGCTATCACGGAGGCCTCCGACGGCGACATCACGTGCTTGTCTGAGGAGTGAGATGATGAGGGATGCGAAGATGAGGGCTGCGATGATGAGTGCGATGACAACACCGGTGTCGGCAGCGACTCCTGCGGCCCGAGGAAGCGCGGCTTGCGCCCCCACAGGTAGAGATCCCCCACTGTCGCCGCTCGGGCCAGCCACTCGCGCAGCATCAGCTTGAGCCCCGGCGGCTGGCGCTCGGAGATGGCCGGACAGCCCACCGCCTCCAGACCCAGCGCATCGGCGATGAACAGCGCACGCGGCAAATGCCACGGCTGGGTGACCAGCACCGCCTCGTCGACACCGAAGACCTTGTGCGCTCGTACGAGGGTATCGAAGGTGGAGAAGCCCGCGTAATCGAGCGTCATGAACTCCTGCGGCACGTTGCGTGCTCGCAGATCACGCCACATGGTCATCGGCTCATTGTAGTAACGCGTGCGGTTGTCTCCCGAGAGCAGCAGGTTGGAGACGCGGCGCAGGCGGTAGAGCTGGGCGGCGGTATCAAGGCGCGCCTGATAGTGTGGATTGCTGCCCCCGCCCACCAGGCCGTGGGAGGTACCGAACACGATCCCCACCTCACGGCTCTGACAGGTCAGCGGTGACGTGGCAATGCGATCGTGCGTTGCCACCACGACCCAGAGGTTGAGCCCGACCACCGTCATTGCACCGGCGGCCAGCAGACCGACGATGGTCCAGCCAGCCCGCATGATCACTCGCTGCATCTCTTCCTCACGCCCATCCCTGCCTGTCTTTCCTGCCGTTACCGTCACATCGTGCAGGCATGAGCGCCCAGCCTACCCAAGCGGCCGAGGCTCTGCCAGCACTGACTGTTCCCCGGCCACGCATGCGGGTGACTCCGCTCAGTCTTCCTGCACCATCACGGCCTTGACGTTGACTGGCACCTGGGTCGCGATGTTGCCAAGCCCGGCCAGGTCACGCAGGGTGCGAATGCCATCGACCAGCGCGAACTGCTCAGCATCGACCATCACCGGTGTGAGGGTCTGCACCAGCCAGCGATCGCCGCGCAGGCGCGTCACCTGCAGGCTCATCGGCAGGTTCTGGGTGTTGTCGTGCAGCGTCAGCTGGCCTTCGACATCCACCTTCTGAGTGTCGCCCGGCTCCATCACCTTGAGGGTCGGCATGTCGAGACTGGCGGTCATCACGGCCAACGGATAGGTGCCGGACTCGAAGAGCTTCTCGCTGACGCGCTGGTCACGAATGTCGATGCCGGTACTGGCGGAGTCGAGGTCGATCTCCACCGACAGCTGACCGGCGTCATTGACGCGCGCCCGCCAGGAGGTGAAAGCATCCGTCTCGACGGTGCTGGCGCCCGACTTGGCCATCTTGGTGGTCTGGAAGCTCAGCTGTGACACATCGCCATCCAGCTTCCAGGCGGCCTGCGCGCTGGCAGCGGTGCTCAGGATCAGGGTGGCGGTCAGGGTGCGCAGCGCAGTCTGGAATCGCATTGGGGAGTCTTCCTTGAGGCAGGTGATACGGGAAACCGTCAAACGGACGTGCCGACGCGGCCCGAGGCAGCGACTTGCCCGGACGCTCAGCAACGTGAATTGGATAGCCGGATGGACGAGAGGTTCCCGCCCATCCGGTTGCGTTTGCTGCATCTCACCCGAGTGATACTGCGACTGACGGCCATGAAAGGCCTCCAGGGAGCCGCAGTCAGTAAAGGGCGACAACAGCAGACGACAAAGGCGCGCTGATGATGCTCAGAACATGCCCAGTTCCAGGCGGGCGTCCTCACTCATCATCTCGCGCGACCAGGCAGGCGAGAACACGATCTCGACATGGACCTTGGAGACATCCTCGGCGCCAAGAATCTTGCGTTTGGCGTCCTCGGCGATCACGTTGCCCATGCCGCAGCCCGGCGCGGTCAACGTCATCTTGAGATTGACCATCTTCTCGCCGCTGATCAGGGTGTCGATACGACAGCCATAGACCAGCCCCAGCTCGACGATGTCGACCGGGATCTCGGGGTCGAAGCAGGTGCGCAGCTGGGCCCAGACGAAGGCCTCGATGTCGGCATCGCTCTGGCCGGCCGGCAGATGCGGACGCGGCACGGCGTCCAGCCCCAAAGCATCGAGGCTGAAGCTCTCGATCAGGTACATGCGACCCTCGAAGGCAACGCTGACGGTGCCGCCCTTGGCCTGCATGACTTCGACCACCGAGTCCTCGTGCAGGGTCACCGACTTGCCGAACGGTACCGAGATGCCCTCCACGTCCCGCTGCAACGGCATCTTCTGGCCCTTGCCGAGGCTGGCCAGCTGGTCTTCAGTGTGGCTCATGCCCTCTCCTTGCCGAGCCGCATGACAGGCATGCGGCTCGTGAATTCTGTTGGTTCACTCAAGACGTGCGGGTGACAACATCCCCTGGCAAGTGCCGATACCAATGAGGCCCGCCATGCGCGAGCCTCATTGATCAGCGCCCGTCAGGGCCACCGCAGGGGGTGCTCAGCGCACCATGGTCAGCACACGCTGCAGGGCATCGACGAACATGTCGATCTCTTCCGGCGTGTTGTAGGCCGCGAAGGAGGCCCGACAGGTGGCATCGACACCGAAGCGACGCAGCACCGGCTGCGCGCAGTGGTGGCCGGTACGGATGGCGACCCCCAGCTGGTCGATCAGCAGACCGATATCCTGGGCGTGGGCACCATCGACCACGAAGGAGATCGCGCCCGCCTTGTCGGGCGAGTTGCCGATGATGCGCAGGCCGTCCACTTCGCGCATGCGCTCGCTGGCATGGCGCATCAGCTGCTGTTCCCAGCGCGTGATCAGCGCCATGTGGGTGCAGTCCAGCCAGTCGATGGCCTTGCCCAGCCCGATGACCTCGGCGATGGGCGGCGTGCCGGCCTCGAACTTGTGCGGCAGGTCCGCGAACAGGGTGCCATTCTCGAACGAGACCGTGCGGATCATTTCGCCACCACCCTGCCACGGCGGCATCGCCTCCAGCAGCGCTTCCTTGCCGTAGAGCACGCCGATGCCGGTCGGGCCGTACATCTTGTGGCCCGAGAAGACATAGAAGTCAGCATCGATCTCGCGCACATCGACCTGCTGATGCGGCACCGCCTGGGCGCCATCGACCAGAATCAGCGCGTCATGAGCGTGCGCCAGCGTCGCCATCTCGGCCACCGGGTTGATGCTGCCCAGGGCGTTGGAGACCTGATTGACGCAGACCAGGCGCGTCTTCTCGCCCAGCAGGTCGCGGTAGGCCGCCATGTCGAGCACGCCATCGTCGTCACACGGGATGACCTTGATGACGATATCGAGACGCTCGGCCAGCAGCTGCCACGGCACGATGTTGGCATGATGCTCCATCACCGAGATCAGCACCTCATCGCCGGCGTTCAGCCAGTTGGCCCCCCAGCTGTTGGCGACCAGATTGATCGCCTCGGTGGTGCCGCGCGTGAAGATGACTTCCCGCGTCAGGCGCGCATTGATGAAGCTGCGCACCTTCTCACGCGTGCCTTCGAAGGCCGCCGTCGCCTCATCCGCCAGGGTATGCAGGCCGCGGTGGATGTTGGCATTGGTCTTGCGGTAGTAATCGCTCATCGCGTCGATGACGGCGGTCGGCGTCTGGCTGGTGGCGGCGCTGTCCAGATAGATCAGCGGCACATCACCATGCACGCGACGCTCGAGGATCGGAAAATCCTCGCGTACCCGCACGACGTCGAGCATCAGGTTGTCGAGTGCGCTCATGCAAAGTCCTCATCACGTGCCACCGCCACGGCGCCACCGCCCAGCTCGACGCTGAGATCGACCAGCTCATCGAGGTGGAAGCGTGACGGCAGGCGTCCCGCGACACTGCGCTCGATGCGCTCGGCGATGGCGTCGATGCCCAGGCCTGTCATGACTTCGTTGGCGAAGGCCAGGGTCAAAAGGCCACGAGCGGTCTGCTCATCGATGCCACGGGCGCGCAGCGCGAACACGGCGGTCTCGTCGAGCTGACCGGTCGTGGTGCCGTGGGAGCACTTGACGTCGTCGGCGTAGATCTCGAGTTCCGGCTTGGTGTTGATCTCTGCGCGGTCCGACAGCAGCAGGTTGGCGTTGTTCTGATGCGCCTCGATCTGCTGGCTGTCGCGCTTGACCAGCACGCGGCCATTGAAGACGCCACGGGCGCGGTCGGCCAGGATGCCCTTGTAGTTCTCGTCGGAGAACGTCAGTGCCTCGTTGTGATTGACCAGCGAGTGGGTGTCCACGTGCTGGCGATCACGACCGAAGAACAGGCCATCGAGGCGTGCATGGGCGTTGTTGCCGTTCAGGTCGCAGACGATATCGTTGCGCACCAGACCACCACCGGTGTTCAGGTTGATGGAACGATACTGGCTGTCACGTGGCTGCTCGACCTGCAGCGAGGCGATATGCGTCTCGCCGGTGGCGGCCTCGCCCAGCTTGTAGTGATTGAGCACGGCGCCGCGCTCCAGCATCACTTCGCTGACCATGTTGGTGAAGTTGGTCGCGCCGCTCTCACCGATGTGATGCTCGATCACGCTGGCTTCAGCGCGACTGCCCAGCTGCACCAGCAGACGCGGGTGGCTCATGGTCACGGGCTGGCCTTCAACGGCGGCACGCGACAGGAACAGCACGTAGACCGGCTTGTCGAGCACCGTGCGCGGGCCGACCTGAATCACCGCACCCTCTTCGGTGAAGGCGGAGTTCAGCGCCACGAAGGGCGTGAAGTCGATGCCGGTCAGGCGGTTCAGCGAGCCGCCGATGACTTCCGGCTGATTGACGATGGCGTCAGACAGCGGCACGACACGCACGGTGTCGGGCAGGCCTGCCACATCGGACAGCTCGGCATTGTAGAGGCCATCGACGAACACCAGACGGTAGGCGTCGACGTCGAGAGCCAGCGCATCCTTCACGGACGGCGCGAGGCTTGCATCGTCGGCGAGACGATATTGCTGACGCCCCAGTGCCTGGGTGTCGGTGTACTTCCAGGCCTCGACCTTGCGGGTCGGCAGGCCGAGGGCTTCAAAGCGGGCGATGCCGGCCTGACGGCGGGCGGCCATCCAGCTCGGATCAGCCGCAAAGCGAGCCTTGCGGGCAGCGAATTCGCTGGCGAAGGCTTCGCTGCCGGGGACGGACGCGGTAGCAAGTGCTGTCATTACGCGGTTTCCTCCTGCAGCCAGTCATAGCCCTGGGCTTCGAGTTCGAGTGCCAGCGACTTGTCGCCGGACTTGACGATGCGGCCATCCATCAGCACGTGGATCTGGTCCGGCACGATGTGCTCGAGCAGACGCTGGTAGTGGGTGACCATCAGCACGGCGCGGTCTTCGTTGCGCAGCGAGTTGACACCCTTGGCGACGACCTTGAGGGCATCGATGTCGAGGCCGGAGTCGATCTCGTCGAGCATGGCGAGCTTCGGTTCCAGCACCAGCATCTGCAGGATCTCGTTGCGCTTCTTCTCACCGCCGGAGAAGCCTTCGTTGACGGCGCGCTGCAGGAAGCTGGCGTCCATCTGCATGAAGGCCAGTTTCTCGCGGATCAGCTTCATGAATTCCGGGGCCGGTATCTCGCCCAGGCCTTCGGCTTCCCGCTTGGCATTCAGCGCCGCCTTGAGCAGGTAGACGTTCTTGACCCCCGGGATTTCCACCGGGTACTGGAAGCCCAGCAACATGCCGGCACGCGCACGCTCTTCGACTTCCATCTCCAGCACATCCTCACCTTCATAGGTAATGGTGCCCGAGGTCACTTCATAGCCGTCCTTGCCGGCGATCACGGAAGACAGCGTGGACTTGCCTGCGCCGTTCGGGCCCATGATGGCGTGGACTTCACCCTTGTTGATGGTCAGATCGAGACCCTTGAGGATTTCCTTGCCTTCCACCGAAACGTGCAGATCTTTGACTACGAGCATGTTGATACCTTTTGCTGACAGGCCGCCCGCGAGCGGCCCTCAAGAATGGGGTGAATGCGAAAGGGACGGCGGGATCAGCCGACGGCGCCTTCAAGGGTGACGTTGAGCAGCGCCTCGGCCTCGACGGCGAACTCCATCGGCAGCTCCTGGAAGACGTCCTTGCAGAAGCCGTTGACGATCATGTTGACCGCATCTTCTTCGCTGATGCCGCGCTGACGGCAGTAGAACAGCTGATCTTCGCCGATCTTGGAGGTCGTCGCCTCGTGCTCGACGGTGGCCGTCGCGTTGCCGATTTCCTGATACGGGAAGGTGTGCGCGCCACAGCGGTCGCCGATCAACAGCGAGTCACACTGGGTGAAGTTGCGCGCGCCCTTGGCCCGCGGGCCGATCTTGACCAGACCACGATAGGACTGCTCGGAGTTACCGGCCGAGATGCCCTTGGAGACGATGGTGGACTTGGTGCCCTCACCGATGTGGATCATCTTGGTACCGGTGTCCGCCTGCTGACGGCCATTGGTGACGGCGACGGAGTAGAACTCCCCGACACTGTCCTTGCCGCGCAGGATGCACGACGGGTACTTCCAGGTGATCGCGGAGCCGGTCTCGACCTGGGTCCAGGAGACCTTGGAGCGGTCACCGCGGCAGTCGGCACGCTTGGTGACGAAGTTGTAGATGCCGCCCTTGCCGTCTTCATCGCCCGGATACCAGTTCTGGACGGTGGAGTACTTGATGTAGGCGTCTTCCAGGGCCACCAGCTCGACCACGGCGGCGTGCAGCTGGTTGTCATCACGCTGCGGCGCGGTACAGCCTTCCAGATACGAGACCTGAGCCTGCTTCTCGCAGATGATCAGGGTGCGCTCGAACTGGCCGGTGTTGGCGGCGTTGATGCGGAAGTAGGTGGAAAGCTCCATCGGGCAGGTGACGCCTTCCGGCACGAACACGAAGGAACCATCGGTGAAGACGGCCGCGTTCAGCGCGGTGAAGTAGTTGTCTGCCTTGGGCACCACGGTACCGAGATACTGCTTGATCAGCTCCGGGTAGTCCTGGATGGCTTCCGAGATGGAGCAGAAGATGACGCCCGCCTCGGACAGCTCCTTCTTGAAGGTGGTGGTCACGGACACGGAGTCGAAGACCGCGTCGACCGCGACACCCGCCAGTGCGGCACGCTCATGCAGCGGGATACCCAGCTTCTCGTAGGTCTCGAGCAGCTTGGGGTCGACCTCGTCCAGACTCTGCGGGCGGTCTTCCGGCTTCTTCGGGGCGCTGAAGTAGGAAATCGCCTGGTAGTCGATCTCCGGATAATCCAGGTGGGCCCAGGACGGCGCCTTCATCTTCAGCCACTGCTGATACGCATCCAGACGCCACTCCAGCATCCACTCCGGCTCATCCTTCTTGGCCGAGATGAAGCGAATCACGCTTTCATCCAGTCCCGGCGGAATGGTGTCGCTCTCGATATCGGTCACGAAGCCCTGCTTGTACTCGCGCTGTACAAGCTGCTCCATCTCCTGGCTCGCCATGCTGGTCTCCTCTCCCGGAGAGCTCCGGGTCTGTTCAGATGCCTGATCACCCCGCCCGAATCGCAGCGAAGTTCGAATGTTCGTGTTGCCACGGCGACGTGTGTCGCGCGGCAACGGATTCAGCGTTTGCCGGTGCCGGTGGCTGCCGTGGCCACGGGGGACGGCTCGTCATCCCCGTACAGGCTGATGGCCTGAATCGGCAGTTGCACCGGCATGCGCAGTGGCGCGGATGACGCCAGATGCGCCAGCGTCACGCTGCCCAGCAGCTCACTGATGGCGTACGAGACGCGCTGCCAGTTGTCGGCCACCCCGCAGGTGTTGACCAGCTCGCAATCGCCGTCGGCGTGACTGCACTCGGTCACGGCCACCGGACCTTCGATGGCGCTGATGATGTCGCTGGCCGTGATCTGACTGGCCGGGCGTGCCAGGCGATAACCGCCCAGCGCGCCGCGCCGCGACTCAAGCAGCCCTGCCCGCACCAGCGCCTTGAGCGTCTTGCTCACGGTGGGATGCGGCAGCTGCACGCTTTCGGCCAGATCGATCGCCGCATGGGCCGAGTCCGGCTCGCGGGCGATGCGCGCCATCACGACAGCGGCATAATCGGTCATCTTGGAAAGCTTCAGCATGCTGGCCTCCACCACGGGAAGATTAATTGGGGACCATTTTAGTCCTGTATCAGAACGATGTGAAGCGGGGACCCCACCGAAAACGTCGAATTGCGACCTGGGCAACCAGTTTGCCGACAAGATAGCCGCCGATCACAACAAAAATAACAATCATTCCCATTTAAAATATCTACCAGCCCTGCCCGAGGGACCAGGTGCCCTGTACAACAATCCCGTGCGCGCCAGGTGAGCGATGACGGCAGCCCCACCC
>Ga0114912_1000086_pt1 | contig 58353 bp, 48 predicted proteins | sample MalvirDeepMed_51_FD_89713 | JGI IMG/M metagenome (GOLD analysis project Ga0114912, IMG submission 89713) | Marine viral communities from the Global Malaspina Expedition - Malaspina viral metaG DeepMed_51 | ecosystem: Environmental > Aquatic > Marine > Oceanic | place: Mediterranean Sea...
AAATACATCGTCATCCATTCGCAGATCAAAGCGGGCTTTTCCTCGCCTTCGATCTCGATGGTGATCTCGACCGTCTGCTGCCACTGGCCGGGGCGCTTTTCGGTCATTTCGAGCAGCTTCCAGTGGCCGCGAATGCGCTTGCCCGAACGGACCGGGTTGATGAAGCGCGTCTTGTTGCCGCCGTAGTTCACGGCCATCTTGATCCCGTCCACGCGCGGCACATCGCTGTTCGCGGTGAGATAGGGGATCATCGACAGGGTCAGGAAGCCGTGGGCGATGGTGCCGCCGAACGGCGTCATCTTGGCGGCTTCTTCGTTGACGTGAATGAACTGGTGGTCACCGGTCGCTTCGGCGAACTGGTTGATGCGCTCCTGCGTCATCTCAACCCATTCGCTGGTGCCCAGCTGTTCTCCGGTCTTGTCTGCCACTTCCTGCGGGGTCATCGGCCTCTCCTTCGTTGATGCGGCGCGAAAGATCACGCCTGTCAGAGGGCCTCATGGCGCAAGGAAAAGCATGGCGCAACCGCGCCGCGCGTGCCGTTACGGCATGGCAGTTTCGCGAACCGGCGCGGAAGACGGATTGCGGGCCGCGCGCTTCTCGCGCCGCGATCTGCGTTGCTGGCTACCCTCATCAGGGGCGAGCGATTCGCGTTTCGCGCAATAGGTCCACAGCGCGATCTGGAGGCCGAGGAACAGGTAGATGACGGGCTGATAGCCGATCCCCTGAAACGCCGCGCCGACGAGATAGACGACATGTGCGTTCTGCAATCCCGCCGCGAGCGGGCCGATCCAGGCGTCCTCCGGCCCGTCCCGCGTGCGATAGCGGCGACGCAGGCGCTCCATCTGCCACAGGCCCGTCAATTGCAGCATCATCCACACGATGAAGCCGGGATAGCCCTGTTCGCCCAGCAGCTCGAAATAGGACGAGTGGAAGGCGCGCCCCTTGTCCTCCACCTCGACATATTCGATCGAGACCGAGCTGCCTTCATCCTTGCGCTCGGGCATGATGTATTTGAAGCTGTTGCCCCTGTAGGCGTCGAACCCGCCGCCGAAGGGATGTTCGCTCACATAGTCGATCGTCCATTCCCAGACCGCCACGCGGGTGGAGGCGGACTGGTCGCCGCCATGCTCGGTAATGGTCGCCATCCGCTCCCAGTAACTGGCGGGCAGGAAGGGCAGCGCGACGAGGCCGAGCATGGCCGCCCCGGCGATATAGGCGATCCGGTTCTTGACCGTGCGCAGCAGCAATATCCCCAGCACCGCGATGCAAAGCAGGCCGGTGCGCGCCTCGGTCCCCACCGGGATCAGCAGGCAGGCGAAGATCAGGCACACGCCGAAAACCTTCACGCGCCAGTCGGGCGGGAAGACGCGCCCGTATTTCATCAGCCAGGCGACCAGCGGCGTCATCCCGATCGCGACCGTGGCGAGCGTCGAACTTTCGTAGATGTTGGAGTTGTCGTTGACGAAGAAATAGAGGCTCCCATACCCGCCCCCGCCCAGCGCGGTCTTCATCCCGGCGCTGATGACGATCGCCCCCACCGTCAGCACGATGGTCAGGATCACCCCCTCGATCCGGGTGCGCGTGGTGAGGGTGAAGGGGAGGAAGATCGCGAAGACCAGCGCCTTCCACACCCATTCCCACTTCGTCGCCGCCTCGACCGGGAAATCGGCGGTCTGCGTCGTCGCGAAGCAATAGAGCAGCAGGAACAGCATCAGCCCCTGGCGATAATGGAAGCGCGTCTCGCTCTTGGGATCGGTCAGCAGCCAGCCGGCAAAGGCGGCGCAGAAGGCGATCAGCGAGATGGGAAGCGCGGGCGTCAGCACCCAGCCGATCTTCTGGGGCGCGAGGATGTCGATATAGATATAGGCGAGCACCCACAGGAATGGGCGCGCGACCCCCAGGGCGAGGAACGCCATCACGAAGGCGAACAGGGCGAGATCGATCACGGTTCGCGTGCCGTGGCGGACAGCTTGCGCCGCTTCGCCCGCTTTTCGCGCGCGGAGAGCGTGTCCGCCTCGTCCTCCAGCGCGGCATCTTTGTCGACATCGCTGCGCCGCGCCAGCCTGAGCAGCGCGATCAGCAACAGTCCATGGCACAGGGCAAGGGCGAAATAGTCGATCAAGTGCGCGCGTTTCCGATGAGACGAAGACGGCTCTTACGCGGAGGCGGTTGACGCCGCGTTAAGCCTGATGTGCAAGAGATATAGCGCAATGACCCGTATCCTGCACATCCTCGACCATTCGCTGCCGATCCATTCGGGCTATACCTTCCGCACGCGCGCGATCCTGAAAGCGCAGCAGGCGGCAGGATACGAAGTGCGCGCGATCACCGGCCCGCTCTATCACGAAGGCGAGACGGGCACGGCAACCTATGACGGCCTGACCTTCGAGCGCGTGCCCGGCCCCGTCACCGGTCCGCCGGGCGTCAGGGAATGGCGCACGATCGAGGCGCTGCGCCACGGTATCGAGCGGGTGAGCGGGGAGTGGCGGCCGGATATCCTCCACGCCCATTCGCCTGCACTGTGCGGGATGGCGGGGCTGAGGGCCGCGCGCCGCATGGGCCTGCCCTTCGTCTACGAAATCCGCGCGTTCTGGGAGGATGCGGCGGTCGGCAATCTGACCGGGCGCGAGGGATCGGTGAAATACCGCCTCACCCGCGCGCTCGAAAACCGGGTCGTCGCGGGGGCCGACGCGGTGTTCACGATCTGCGACGGCCTGCGCCGCGATCTGGTCGAACGCGGACATGACGCGGGAAAGATCGCGCTGTCGCCCAATGGCGTCGACCTCACCCTGTTCGGCGAGCCGCCTGCCCGCGACACGGCGCTGGCGGAGCGATTGGCTCTGGATGGAGGGCCGGTGATCGGCTTCATCGGCAGTTTCTACGATTACGAAGGACTGGACGATCTGATCGCCGCGATGCCCCTGTTGCGCGAGCGCCATCCGGGCGCTTGCCTGCTCCTTGTCGGTGGCGGGCCGATGGAGGACAGTTTGCGGGCGCAGGCGGCGGCCAGCCCGGCGCATGATGCCGTGGTCTTCGCCGGGCGCGTGCCGCATGACGAGGTCGAGCGCTATTATTCGCTCGTCGACGTCCTCGCCTATCCGCGCAAGAAATCGCGGCTGACCGATCTCGTGACGCCGCTGAAGCCGCTCGAGGCGATGGCGCAGAAACGGATCGTCGCCGCGAGCGATGTGGGCGGACATCGCGAATTGATCGCGGATGGAGAGACGGGTATCCTCTTCGCGCCCGACGATCCCGCGGCCTGCGCCGCCGTGCTCGCCGATCTGATCGACCGCCGGGAGAGGTGGGACGCGATGCGCGAGGCGGGCCGTACCCATGTCGCCGCGCGGCATGACTGGGCGCGCAATGTCGAAAATTATCGTGCCGTTTACCAACGTCTGGTAGGCGATCGGCCTGAAAACGGCGCCCGGCGCGCCGCCTGACCGAGTGAGCGCCCTGCCATGACCTCATCCTCTTCCCGCCCCCTCAGCAGCCTTCCGGCCTTTCCTTTGCTGGTGGCGCTCTGGTTCGCGGCCCTGCTGGGCGCGGGGACCTTCGTCCTGCCCGCCGCGATCTTCGAAAGCGCCGCGAGCGCGACCGGCCTTGCCGATATCATCCCGGCCGCGCAGCCCCCGCTCGGCACAACCGCGCGGCTCGCGATCACCCTTGCGGCAGCTGGTCTGGGCGCGCTGATCGGGCTGTTCGTGGCCTGGCAGGTCCGCCGCGCATCGCGTCCGGCCGCTTCTGCCGATCCTTCCGACGCGCCTATCGCCGCTGCGGACCAGGCAGACCCTTCAGCGGTGGAAGACGGCGAAGCGCCCACCGCCTGGCAGGCCTGGCGCGAGACGATGGCCGAGGATGCTGACGATTACGGCGAGGATGATTACGCCCATTCGCCGGATCTCGACCCGGCGGATGACGCGGACAAGGCGGAGCGCGGCGTGGATTTCGCGCGCCTCGAAGCGGCGCTTCGCGAAGAGGAAGCGGGCGAATATCCGGGCGACGGGACGGATATGGATACGGCAGATGGCACCGATAGTCCGCCCCCCGCTGACGATCCCCAGCGCGCCGAGGCGGACCGTCTGGTCGCCGGTCTTGCGCGCCTCCGCCGCGAGGACGATGCGCCGCGCGCCTTCGACGATGCCGACCCGATCCCCCCTCCTGCAATTCCGTTAGTGGACGCGGACGATCACGAAACGCTGTCCTTCCGCGAGGATGGCCCCAATGAGGACGCGGAAGTCGGCATTTTCGATCCCTCCTTCGTTTCGGGAACGCCGCCCCTGCGCGACGAAGCCCCCGACACGGCCCTGGAACACGAGGCCGAGAGCGAGCCTGCGCCCCGGACTCGCGAACAGGCGGAGACCGCTCCTTACCCGCCGACCGATACGCTTTCGCTGCCTGAACTGGTCGCGCGTCTCGAACTCGCGATCGATGCTCTGGGGGGTAAGACCGCCGCCGATCGCTCGCCGCGAAAGGACCGCGAGCAGGGGGACGAGGTGGTTTCCTTTCCGGGCAGTGAAGCGCCGCGCGCCGATCACGTCACGACGAATGCGGATAGCGGCGCCGGTGATCCCCAGGCGATGCTCAGGGCCGCTCTCGCCAAGCTCGACCAGGTGGGCAACGGCTCCTGACGCCCCTCCCCTGATCAGCTTTTGCCGTGCGAAATAATCCTTCGCCTCTCGCAGTTGCAAAAATTTCTTCCGATCGTCACAAGGGCTTTTCACGACATTTAAGCTGTGCCCGGTCGGGTGCAGCGAGAACGGTCGAGTCGTGAGGTCGCATTCGCCTGCTTCCTCGCGCCCGACGGCCACGAAGGATGCGAGTGACGCAAGCGATGACGACCACCGGTTTCCCGCCGCCCGCCAGCGGGCTTTACGATCCGCGTAACGAACACGATGCCTGCGGTGTCGGCATGGTGGCGCATATCGCGGGCGGGAAAAGCCATTCGATCGTCACCCGCGCGCTGGAAATCCTCGCAAATCTCGACCATCGCGGCGCGGTGGGCGCGGACCCGCTGCTGGGCGATGGCGCGGGTATCCTGCTGCAATTGCCCGACCCCCTGTTCCGCCGCTGGGCCGAGCAGGAAGGCGTCGAACTGCCGATGCCGGGCCAGTATGCGGTCGCCCAGTGCTTCCTCCCGCAGGACGAGGAGGCGGGCCGCTTCGTCGCCGACCAGCTGGAGAAATTCGCCGCCAAGGAAGGCCAGCGCGTGCTCGGCTGGCGCGACGTGCCGACCACGCTCGACGGGCTGGGCCAGGCGGTGATCGATTCCATGCCGGTGATGCGCCAATGCATTGTCGCGCGCGGCGAAAATTGCGCGGATCAGGACGCGTTCGAACGCAAGCTGATCGTGATCCGCAAGCAGACGCTCAATCCGCTGGCGAAGCTCGCTGAAAAGCACGGCCTTCCCGATCTTCCCAAGGCCTATATCCCGAGCTTTTCCAGCCGCACCATCGTCTATAAGGGGCTGCTGCTGGCGAACCAGGTCGGCAGCTTCTACGACGATCTGCGCGACGAGGCCTGCACCTCCGCTTTCGGGCTCGTGCACCAGCGGTTCTCGACCAACACCTTCCCCAGCTGGCGGCTCGCCCACCCCTATCGCTTCACCGCCCATAATGGCGAGATCAACACGGTTCGCGGCAATGTGAACTGGATGAATGCGCGCCGCCGGACGATGGAAAGCGAGCTGCTCGGCGTCGATCTCGACAAGATGTGGCCGCTGATCCCGCATGGCCAGTCGGACACGGCCTGTCTCGACAATGCGCTCGAACTGCTGCTGGCAGGTGGCTACAGCCTCGCCCATGCGATGATGGTGCTGATCCCGGAAGCCTGGGCCAAGAACGACCTGATGGATCCGGGCCGCCGCGCCTTCTACGAATACCATTCCGCGTTGATGGAACCCTGGGACGGGCCCGCCGCGGTCTGCTTCACCGACGGGCGCCAGATCGGCGCCACGCTCGATCGCAACGGCCTGAGGCCCGCGCGCTATTGCGTGACGCAGGACGGCCATGTCATCCTCGCGAGCGAGAGCGGTGTGCTCCCGGTCGAGGAAGAGGAAATCGTCCGCAAGTGGCGCCTCCAGCCCGGCAAGATGCTGCTGATCGATCTCGAACAGGGTCGCATCATCGAGGATGACGAGCTGAAATCGCAGCTGGCCGCCGAACATCCTTACGAGGAATGGCTCGACCGCGCGCAGTACAAGCTGGAAGACCTCTCGCATATCGAACCCGAATTGTCGGAGCTTCCGAGTGCGACCACCACGCTGCTCGAACGCCAGCAGGCCTTCGGCTACACGCAGGAGGACCTCTCGCGCTTCCTCGAGCCGATGGCGGCGAATGGCGAGGATCCGGTGGGATCGATGGGCACCGACACGCCCATCGCGGTGCTGAGCGCGCGCCCGCGCCTGCTCTACGATTATTTCAAGCAGAACTTCGCCCAGGTCACCAACCCGCCGATCGACCCGATCCGCGAGGAATTGGTGATGAGCCTGATGTCGATGATCGGCCCGCGCCCCAATCTGCTCGGACGCGAGGCGGGATCGCACAAGCGGCTTGAAATCGCGCAGCCGATCCTGACCAACGAGGATCTGGCCAAGATCCGCTCGGTCGAAGTCGCGCTCGACGGTGCGTTCCGCACCGCGACGATCGACTGCACCTGGGATGCCAGCACCGGGGCCGAGGGCCTCGCCATGGCGATCAAGGAAATGTGCTGGGCCGCGACCGAGGCGGTGTTGCAGGACCACACGATCCTGATCCTGTCGGACCGCGAACATGGGCCGGACCGGATCCCGATGCCTGCCCTGCTCGCGACCTCCGCCGTGCATCACCAGCTGGTGCGCCAGGGCCTGCGGATGCAGACCGGCCTCGTCGTCGAAACCGGCGAAGCGCGCGAAGTGCATCATTTCTGCGCGCTGGCAGGCTATGGGGCGGAAGCGATCAATCCGTATGTGGCCTTCGAAACGCTCGAAAACCTGCGCGCCACCAAGCTGCCGTATCTCGATGCGAAGAAGGTCGAGGCGAATTTCGTCAAGGCGGTCGGCAAGGGCATTTTGAAGGTGATGTCCAAGATGGGCATCTCGACCTACCAGTCCTATTGCGGCGCGCAGATCTTCGACGCGGTCGGGCTGGCGCAGGATTTCGTCGACGACTTCTTCACCGGCACCGCAACCACGATCGGCGGCGCCGGATTGGCCGAAATCGCGGAAGAAGCGGTACTGCGCCACGGCCAGGCCTATGGCGACAGCCCGCTCTACGAAGGGATGCTCGATGTCGGCGGGATCTACCAATATCGCCTGCGGGGCGAAGATCACGCCTGGACGCCCGAAACGGTCGCCAATCTCCAGCACGCCGTCAGGGGCGACAAGCCCGACAATTACGCCGCTTATGCCAAGGCGATCAACGAGCAGTCCGAACGCCTGCTGACCATTCGCGGGCTGATGGAACTGAAACCGGCGGACCAGCCGATCCCGCTCGACGAGGTCGAACCGGCGGTGGACATCGTCAAGCGGTTCAGCACCGGGGCGATGAGCTACGGCTCCATCAGCCGCGAGGCGCACACCACGCTCGCCATCGCGATGAACCGTATCGGTGGGCGTTCGAACACCGGCGAAGGGGGCGAGGAGCCCGATCGCTTCGTACCGATGGACAGTGGCGATTCGATGCGCAGCCGGATCAAGCAGGTCGCCAGCGGCCGGTTCGGCGTCACCACCGAATATCTCGTCAATTCGGACGATATCCAGATCAAGATGGCGCAGGGCGCGAAGCCCGGCGAAGGCGGGCAATTGCCCGGCCACAAGGTCGACAAGGTGATCGGCAAGGTGCGCCATGCGACCCCCGGCGTGGGCCTGATCTCGCCGCCGCCCCACCACGACATCTATTCGATCGAGGATCTCGCCCAGCTGATCCACGATCTGAAGAACGTGCAGCCCAAGGCGCGCATTTCGGTCAAGCTCGTCAGCGAGGTCGGCGTCGGCACCGTCGCGGCGGGCGTTTCGAAGTGCAAGGCGGATCACGTCACCATCTCGGGCTACGAGGGCGGGACGGGCGCTTCGCCTCTGACCTCGCTGACCCATGCGGGCTCCCCCTGGGAAATCGGGCTTGCCGAGACGCAGCAGACGCTGATGCTCAACGATCTGCGTTCGCGCATCGCGGTGCAGGTCGATGGCGGCCTCAGGACCGGGCGCGACGTTGCGATCGGCGCGCTGCTCGGCGCGGACGAATTCGGCTTCGCCACCGCTCCGCTGATCGCGGCGGGCTGTATCATGATGCGCAAATGCCATCTCAACACCTGTCCGGTCGGCGTCGCAACGCAGGACCCGGTCCTGCGCAAGCGCTTCACCGGCACGCCCGAACACGTCATCAATTATTTCTTCTTCGTCGCCGAGGAATTGCGGGCGATCATGGCCGAGATGGGCTTCCGCACCGTCGAGGAGATGGTGGGCCGCGTCGACCGGCTCGATACGGCGCGCGTCCATCGCCACTGGAAGGCGCGCGGGATCGACCTGTCGCGCCTGCTCGCCCAGCCGCAGGTCGCCCAGGGCGTGCCGCTCCGGCATACGCTGACGCAGGATCACGGGCTTGGCGCCGCGCTCGACAACGATCTGATCGAGGCGTGCCGCGATGCGATCGACAACCGCGCGCCCGTCACGATCGAGCGGCCGATCCGCAACGTCAACCGCACCACCGGCGCCATGCTGTCGGGCCGGATCGCGGAACAGTATGGCCATGCGGGCCTGCCGCCCGAGACGGTCCGTATCGCCTTCACCGGGGTCGCCGGCCAGAGCTTCGGCGCATGGCTGGCCCACGGCGTCACGCTCGATCTTACGGGCGATGCCAACGATTATGTCGGCAAGGGCCTGTCGGGGGGCCGCATCGCGGTGCGTCCGCCCGATAACGCGCCCCGCACGGCGGACGAGAACATCATCGTCGGCAACACCGTCCTCTATGGCGCGATCGCGGGCGAAGCCTATTTCGCGGGCGTCGCGGGCGAACGCTTCGCAGTGAGGAATTCGGGCGCCGTCGCGGTGGTCGAAGGCACGGGCGACCATCCATGCGAATACATGACCGGCGGCGTGATCTGCGTGCTCGGCAAGACGGGCCGCAATTTCGGCGCGGGGATGAGCGGGGGGATCGCCTATGTCTACGATCCCGACGGCACTTTCGAACAGCGCGTCAATCCGGCGCAGGTGGATGTGTTCGCGGTATCGACGGAGGAAACCGAAGGCGCCGAAAAGAGCTGGGGCCAGCCGCAGCAGCGCGGCCTCTCGGTCGAGAATAACGGGATGGGCGATCCGCTCTATCACGATGCCGAACGGCTGCGCATTCTGGTCGAACGCCACCAGCTGCACACCGGATCGAAGCTCGCGGCCAGCCTGCTCGATGATTGGGACGCAGCGCTGCCGAAATTCAAGAAGGTGATGCCGCGCGATTACGCCAAGGCGTTGAAGGCGTTGGAAGACGAACGCGAACAGGCTGCGATGGAGGCGGCGGAATGAGCCCGTCCTATAGCCCTTGTCGTCATCGCGAGGAGCGAAGCGACGCGGCGATCCAGAACGGTACGGCAAGGCGCTGGATTGCTTCGTCGCCTTCGGCTCCTCGCAATGACGAGGAGTTTGATCATGGCGTTTTTTGTTTGGGATTCATCTGATGGGCAAGGAAACCGGCTTCCTCGAATACGACCGCGAGGATCGCACCTATGCCGATCCGCAGGAGCGGCTGACGCATTACAAGGAATTCACGATTCCCCATGCGGAAGGCGCGCTGCGCAAGCAGGCCGCGCGGTGTATGAATTGCGGGATTCCGTACTGCCATAACGGCTGCCCGGTGAACAACATCATCCCGGACTGGAATCACCTCGTCTACGAAGACGACTGGAAGAACGCGCTCGCCGTCCTTCATTCGACCAACAATTTCCCCGAATTCACCGGCCGGATCTGCCCCGCCCCGTGCGAGGCGGCCTGCACGCTCAACATCGTGGACGAGCCGGTGACGATCAAATCGATCGAATGCGCGATCGTCGATCGCGGCTGGAAGGAAGGCTGGGTCGAACCGCAAATTCCCGAAAAGCAGACCGGCAAGTCGGTCGCAGTGGTCGGCAGCGGCCCCGCTGGCCTCGCCTGCGCCCAGCAATTGGCGCGCGCGGGCCATGCGGTGACGGTGTTCGAGAAGAGCGACCGGATCGGCGGATTGCTGCGCTACGGAATTCCCGACTTCAAGATGGAGAAGCACCTCATCAACCGCCGCGCGGTGCAGATGGAGGCCGAAGGCGTCCAGTTCCGCACCAGTGCGGAGGTGGGCGTGGAGGTCAGCTTCCAGGCCTTGCAGGACAATTTCGACGCGGTGGTGCTGGCCGGCGGGGCGGAAGAGCCGCGCCGGCTCGACATTCCCGGTGCGGAATTGTCGGGCGTACGCCTGGCGATGGAATTCCTGACCCAGCAGAACAAGCGCAATGCGGGTGACGACGAAGTCCGCGCCGCGCCGCGCGGCACGTTGAGCGCCAAGGGCAAGCACGTCATCGTGATCGGCGGCGGCGATACGGGAAGCGACTGTGTCGGCACCTCCAACCGCCAGGGCGCGGCCAGCGTCACCCAGCTCGAAATCATGCCCAAGCCTCCCGAAAAGGAGGACAAGGCGATGACCTGGCCGCACTGGCCGCTGAAGCTGCGCACCTCGTCGAGCCACGAGGAAGGGGCAGAGCGCGACTGGGCGGTGCTGACCAAGCGCGTCGTCGGAGAGAACGGCGACGTCACCGGCCTGGAATGCGTGCGGATCGAGTGGGACGGGCGCTCTTTCGAGGAAGTGCCGGGAAGCGAATTCACGCTGAAGGCGGATCTCATCCTCCTCGCCATGGGCTTCACCGGCCCCAAGCGCCGCGGCCTGCTCGACAAGGCGGGCGTCGCATTGTGCGAGCGCGGCAACGTCAAGGCCGATACCCAGCGCTACGCCACCGACCAGGACGGCGTCTTCGCCTGCGGCGATATGCGGCGCGGTCAGAGCCTGGTCGTCTGGGCCATCCGCGAAGGCCGCCAATGTGCAAGAGCGGTGGACGAAGCGCTGATGGGCGTGACGGACCTGCCGCGTTAGGTTCTCACACCTGCCAATCGACCGCGCCGCGCCCCTTTTCCTCAAGAAACGCATTCGCGCGGCTGAAGGGGTGTGAGCCGAAGAAGCCGCGGCGGGCGGAGAGCGGGCTGGGATGCGGGCTCGCGATCACGAGATGGCGCGGCGCTGCGATTTCTGGGATCGTCTTGCGTTTCGTCTGCGCGTGCCCCCCCCACAGGATGAAGACGCTCGGCTCGGCGCGCGCCGCGACTGCCGCCACGCAGGCGTCGGTGATCGCTTCCCAACCCTTCCCCGCATGGCTGCCTGCCCGCCCCGCCTCGACCGTCAAAGACGTGTTGAGCAGCAGGACGCCTCGCTCGGCCCATCGGGTCAGGTCGCCATGCGACGGGGGCGCGATGCCGAGGTCGCTTTCCAGCTCCTTGTAGATATTGCGCAGGCTGGGCGGGATTTTGACGCCTTCGGGCACGGAGAAGCTCAGGCCCATCGCCTGGCCCGGCCCGTGATAGGGGTCCTGCCCCAGGATCACGACCTTCACCGCGTCGAGCGGCGTCAGCTCGAGCGCGCGCAGGCGGGTGCCGCGCGGGGGAAAGATCGGTTTGCCCGCCGCCTCTTCGGCGCTCAGCCAACCGCCCAGACGCCGCGCCTCCCCGCTCGCCAGGACGGGATCGAGCGCGGCGCGCCAGCTTGCGGGAACGAAGTCGGACATCCCCGCTTCGATACGGTGCGCGGGGCCCACGATCCAGCGCCCCTTTCCCTCAATCCCCGATGCGCCTAAGGCCCGCTGCATGGCCGTATATTTCCACGAAGAAGACCTGCCCGCCGATGTCGTCCTTGAAGGGCCCGTCGCGGTCGATACCGAGACCATGGGGCTGATAACCCCGCGCGACCGCCTGTGCGTGGTGCAGATCAGCGATGGCGGGGGGGACGAACATCTCGTCCGCTTCAATCCCGACAGCGAATACGAAGCGCCCAATCTGGCCGCCATTCTGGGCGATCCCGATCGGGTGAAGCTCTATCATTTCGCCCGCTTCGATCTCGCCGCGATCGAACATTATCTCGGCGTCACCGCCGCGCCGGTGTTCTGCACCAAGATCGCGAGCAAGCTGGTGCGCACCTATACCGACAGGCACGGCCTCAAGAATCTGGTCGAGGAATTGCTGGGCGAGAACCTCTCCAAGCACCAGCAGAGTTCCGACTGGGGCGGCCCCGTCATCACCGAGGCGCAGCGCGATTACGCGGCATCGGACGTGCGCTATCTCCACCGGCTGAAGGACGAGCTGGAAAAGCGGTTGAAGCGCGAAGGCCGGATGGAGCTGGCGCAGGCCTGTTTCGATTTCCTGCCCCATCGCGCGCGGCTCGATCTCGCCGGTTGGCCCGATCACGACATATTCAGCCACGCCTCCGCATAGCCCCGCGATGGCGAGCGTAGAGGCCACCGGCCGACGCCGGATCGAAACCGAACAGGCAGCCGAGAGGCGCAGCCGCCGCCAGCATTTCGCCGCGCCCGGCGGACGGCACGACCGTCTGGTCGGGTTCCTTGCCAAGGCCCTGCCCATGGCGGTCGGCGTGGTCGCCGCGCTGATGGTCATCACTCCGCTGAGCCCGCGCGGCGAGATCAGCTTCCTGCTCGATCGCAACAAGGTCGCCGTGATCGACGAGCGGCTGCGCGTCGACAATGCGCTGTATCGGGGCCGGGACGATAGCGGACGGCCTTTCTCGCTGACGGCGGGCGAGGCGGTCCAGCGCTCCAGCCTCGAAGGTATCGTGCGGATGGACGATATGCGTGCCCGCATCCTCTTGCGCGACGGCCCCGCCCAATTGCTGGCACCCGGCGGCGCCTACGACATCGATGCCGCCGCCATGCGCGTGCCGGGCGCGGTGCGGATGACTGCGGCGGACGGCTATTCGATGCTGCTGCGCGATGTGCTGATCAGCCTTTCCAGCAAGACCGTGGTGGGAACCGGAGGCGTCTCCGGCGCTATTCCCGCAGGGACTTTTTCCGCCAACCAGTTGGAAGCCGATCTCGACGCGCGCACCGTCGCGCTCGAAGGGAATGCCAGGCTGCGGATGATACCCGGCCGATTGAGGATGCCGTGACGATGACGACCAGGACCACCTCACTAACGAAGACCGCCACGCGCTGGGCAATCGGCGGATTCGCCGCCACGATCGCGCTTATGGCGGGCATCCAGTCGAACGCGCAGGCGCTCGCGGGCCACAATTCCAACGCGCCGGTCGATTTCGCGGCCAATCGGATCGAATTGCAGGATCGCCAGAACCGCGTCGTCCTGTCGGGCAATGTGGTGATCGAACAGGCGGGATTGCGGCTGACCGCGGCGCGCACGCTGGTGAATTATTCCGACGCAGGCTCGCTCAGCATCCAGCGCATCATGGCGACCGGCGGCGTGGTGGTGACGCGCGGGGACGAACGCGCGGCGGGCGACAACGCGGTCTATGATTTCAACCGCCGGGTCATCACCATGGCGGGGAACGTGCGCCTCAAACGCGGCAGCGACACCTTGAACGGCGGACGGCTGGTGATCGACCTGCGCAGCGGCGTCTCCAGCGTGGACGGCGCGGCCAGCGGATCGTCCAGCGTGGCGGGCGAGGATGGCGGCGTCACGACGACCAATACGGGAGGTCGCGTGACGGGGACCTTCTCGGTTCCCCAGGACTAGGCCCCCAGAAAAGGCCCCTATCGCCGCCCCGGCCTGCGCGCCATGCCCGCCAGCGCCTGCGACAGCAGCAATTCCGCCGCCTGGCTGTTGGCCAGCAATTCGCGGTGCAGTTCGACCAGCCGTGTGGTCAAACGATCGAGCCGTGCGCCGCGCCAATAGGCGAGCTGGGTGCGGATATCGCGCTCTTCCTTGAAGAAGATGCCAAGCGAGGCCTTTTCCCCGCGATTGAGTTCGTCGAGATTCTGGCGCGGGCCGAGCCGGGCGGCGATCTTCGCCAATTGCGCGGCGCGCCGTTCGAAGGCCAGCAACAGCCCGACCGGGTTCAGCGAAATCTCGCGCATCCGCTTCAATTCGCCCGACAGCTTCGCCTGTTCGCCCGAAAGCACGGCGTTGACGAGCGGCATGAACCCGTCCTCCTCGCTGCTCGCGCCGATCAGGTCGAGATCCTCGGCGCTGGCCTGGCGCGGCGCCTGGGGCGCGGCGTCGAGATAGAGGGCGAGCTTGGTGACTTCCGACTGCGCCAGCCGCACGTCGAGAGCAGCGGCGCGCGCGATCCGCTCGGCCAGCGCGCCGGAAAGAGTCACCCCCGCCGCATCGCCCATCGCGCGCACCTGATGGGTGACGCTTTCGAGATTGGGCGGGTAGAACATCGCGACCACCGCATCCTTGCGCTTCTCGAGCAGCTTGGCCGTGCGCGACTTGTCGGTGGCGGAGGTGGCGACGACCACGACCGGGCAGGCCTCGCCCGCCCCCATGTCGCCCGTTTCGGTCAACAGTTTGAGCGCGTCATGGGCCTCGTCACCCGAAACGCGGGCATAGATATGGCGCTTGTCGCCGAACAGCGAGGAGGAGCGCGCCTCGTCGCCCAGCAGCGCCGGATCGGAGCGCAATTGCGCGCCCGTCATCTCGACCCGCTCGCCCGCTTCGGGCAGCATGGCGATGAGCGCCTGCGCCGCAGCCGAAGCGCCCGCCTCGTCCTGTCCGCAGAAGAAGAAGATCGCCGCATTGCGCGCCGCGTTGGGCGCTTTCGACGCGAAGTCTTTCTGCGTGAGTTTCACTCGCCGACCCGTGTAGGGCCCTCGCGCAATCGCAGGGCGATCCGTGCCACGATCCGGTCGGCGACCTCACGCGAGAGATTTTCGAGCGCGGTCTGTTCCGCCGCGATCACGGCATATTCGCTGGAGACGACATCGATCCCCGCATCGCTGCCCGCCGTCGCGTCGAGCAGGATCTCCCCGTTCGTAACATCGACCAGCTGATAGCGCGCGCGCAGGGTCCGCCGCTCGCGCGAGACGGTGTCGTCGCCGAGAACGCCGAGACCTTCGAGCTGGTCGTCCAACCGCACGTCGAGGCGATAGCGGGCTGGCGCATTGCCTCCCGCGCCCAGCCGGTCGACCAGTTCGTTGCGCACCAGCCAGCCGGCGCGGCCCGGTATGGCGGGCACTTCGACTGCCGCGAGGCCCTGCGCCACCGCGCCATTGCCGCCACCCGCATACATCGGCTGGAGGCCGCAGGCGGAAAGCGCGAGAAGGGCGAGGGAGGCGAAGACGGCGCGCATCAGGTGACAATATTCACCAGTCTGTCGGGCACGACAATAATTTTGCGGATCGCCGCGCCGTCGATCGAGCGCTGCACTTTATCGCTGGCGAGCGCCAGTTTTTCGAGATCGTCCTTCGACGCGCCCTTGGGTGCGGTCAGCGTGTCGCGCAATTTGCCCATGTGCTGGACCGCGATGGTCACCTCGTCCTCGACCAGGAGAGCGGGATCGACCTCGGGCCAGGGTGCATCGGCGACGAGGCCGGTTTCGCCGAGATTGGTCCAGGCTTCCTCGGCGAGATGCGGCATCATCGGCGCGACCAGTTGCACCAGCGTGCGGATCGCGGCGCTGCGGCTGGCGGACGGGGCCGCTTTCTCGACCGCGCCGGTCAGCTCGTAAATGCGCGCCACCGCCTTGTTGAAGCCTAGCGATTCGACATCCGCTGCCACCGCCGCGATCGTCTGGTGGGTCTTGCGGTCGAGCGGTTTGTCCGCGCCGCTCGCGCCTGCGTCATATTGGCCGAACAGGCGCCACAGGCGGTGCACGAAGCGCGAGCAGCCCTCGATCCCGGCTTCGGACCAGGGCAGGTCGCGTTCGGGCGGGCTGTCGCTGAGCATGAACCAGCGCACCGCATCGGCGCCGTAGCGGTCGATGATCGTGTCGGGATCGACGACGTTCTTCTTCGACTTCGACATCTTGATGACGCGGCCGATTTCGACCTCGCCGCCATCGCTTTTCAGCAGCGCCCGCTGCGCCTCGCGGCTAATCTCGTCGGGCGCGAAATAGACCGTCTTGCCGCCGTCGCGGCGCGAATAGGTCTCGTGCGTCACCATGCCCTGCGTGAACAGGCTGGCAAAGGGCTCCGTCACGTCGATCAACCCGATGCGATTGAGCGCGCGGGTCCAGAAGCGGGCGTAGAGCAGGTGCAGGATCGCGTGCTCGATCCCGCCGATATACTGCTCGACCGGCAGCCATTTGGCGATCTCGTCGCGGTCGAACGGCTTGTCCTTGGGCTGGCTGGCGAAGCGCAGGAAATACCAGCTCGAATCGACGAAGGTGTCGAGCGTGTCGGTCTCTCGGTTCGCCTTGCCACCGCATTTAGGGCAGTCGACATGCTTCCATGTCGCGTGGCGCTCCAGCGGATTGCCGGGCGTCTGAAAATCGACATCGTCGGGCAAAGTGATCGGCAGGCTGGATTTGGGCGCCGGAACCACGCCGCACGAATCGCAATGGATGAAGGGGATCGGCGTGCCCCAATAGCGCTGGCGCGAGACGCCCCAGTCGCGCAGGCGCCAGACGGTCTTGCCCGCGCCGCGCCCCTGCTGCTCGATCCGGGCGATGATTTCGCGCTTGGCGTCATCCACGCTCATTCCGTCGAGGAAGTCGGAATTGACGATCACGCCCTCTCCGCTCTCCGCCTCGCCAGTGACCGGCTGGTCCGCATCTTCGATGCTGGCGGCGACGACGCGCGGGATCGGCAGGCCGTATTTCGTCGCGAATTCGAAGTCGCGCTGGTCGTGGCCGGGCACGCCCATCACCGCGCCGGTCCCGTATCCCATCAGCACGAAATTCGCGATGTAGACGGGTAGGTCCGCCCCGGTGAACGGGTGCTTCGCCGTCAGGCCGGTGTCGAAGCCGAGCTTCTCCGCCGTCTCCAGCTCCGCCGCGGTCGTGCCGCCCTTCTTGCACAAAGCGATGAAGTCCTGCGCCGCCTGACTGTCGAGCGATTGCGCCACCGGATGATCCGCCGCGACCGCGACGAAGCTCGCCCCGAAGATCGTGTCGGGCCGGGTGGTGTAAACGGGCAGCGCGTAACCGTTCGACAGGTCGAAGCTGAACTCCAGCCCCTGCGACTTCCCGATCCAGTTTTCCTGCATCAGCCGCACTTTATCCGGCCAGTTTTCGAGGCTGCCCAGCCCTTCGAGCAATTCCTCGGCGAAGTCGGTGATCTTGAGGAACCACTGGCTGAGCTTGCGCTTCTCGACCTCGGCACCCGAACGCCAGCCCTTGCCGTCGATCACCTGCTCATTGGCGAGCACGGTCATGTCGACCGGGTCCCAATTGACCTCGCTCTCCTTGCGATAGACGAGGCCCGCTTCGTAGAGGTCGAGGAACAGCGCCTGTTCGTGGCCGTAATAATCGGGCTCGCAGGTGGCCAGCTCGCGGCTCCAGTCGAGCGCGAAGCCGAGGCGCTTCAGCTGCGCCTTCATGTGTTCGATATTGTCGCGGGTCCAGCCGCCGGGGTGGACGCCCTTTTCCATCGCGGCGTTTTCCGCCGGCATCCCGAACGCATCCCAGCCCATCGGGTGCAGGACCTCGTGCCCGACCGCCTTCTTGTAGCGCGCGAGCACGTCGCCCATCGTGTAATTGCGGACATGGCCGATATGGATGCGCCCCGATGGATAGGGGAACATCTCGAGCACGTAGCTCTTCGGCCTGTCGCTATCGCTGTCGGCGCGAAAGGTCTGCGCCTCGTCCCAGCGGGCCTGCCAGTTCGCATCCGCCGTAGCCGGATCGAAGGGCGCGCCGAAGCCCGTCTCGCTCATCGTCTGGCCCCCGATCGGATCAGCCGGCGATCGTCTGGCGGCGGAATTCGCGCGCCTTCGTCAGAATTATGTCTTCCAGCTTCTGCACCGTGGCGGCCTGCACCGGCGCATCGACCCAGCTATTGCCCTGCGCGACCTGGCGGCTGGCAGCAACGCGCAGCGCATCGGCGCGCAGATCGGTGTCGAGGATGGTGACCGTCATCTTGACCCGCTCGCCGGGGTTCGACGGGTTCGCATACCAGTCGGTCACGATCACGCCGCCCGCGCTGTCCGCCTGGAGCAGCGGCGCGAAGCTCACCGTTTCGAGCGCGGCGCGCCACAGATAGCTGTTCACCCCGATCGTGTTGACCTGGGCCGCGGCAAGGTCGGCAACCGGGCGCTCGCGCCCTCCGCAGGCGGCAAGCGCCGCAGTGGTGCCCAGCAGCAGGGCGGCGCGGGCGATGATGCGGGGAGATGCGGAAAGACGGGTCATGCTGATCCTTGGTCTGTCGGTCGGACGCTTCATTTAAGACCGGGGCTCTATAGACTGGGTGGCGAGGGGAGCAAGCTTTGGGGCACGCTGCCCCGTGCTGCCCGCCCGTTTCTGCCCGCCCATTTCTGAGCGCCTGTGCCGTGAACCGATTGTGAATTCCAAAGACCGAACAAAAGGCGGCTTCGCATCCGGTCCCCTGGCACATCGGCAAGTCGCCCAACCTGTTGAGACATTGCAACACAGAATCAGTCACATCAGCCTCCCGGCCGGATTCGGCTGGCGGCAGGGCCCGCGCGTTCCTATCACATGATTCGCGAGGAGTGCCGCGCGGCGGGTTTTCAGGAACCGTTCAGCCGCATCGGCGTCTAAGCGAACGAAACCCGGCGCTTTTTCATTGGCAAATTCGCTATGGGTTTCAGGTTGATAGGGGCAGAGGTAGCGACCGTGACGATCAAGCGGCAGGGCAGCAAAGGCAAGGGGCGTTTCGTCCCCGCTGCGCTCGTGGCCGCTGGACTCGGCCTCGCGCTTCCCACCGCCGCCGCGCTCGCGGTCGGGCAGAGTGCCACTGTCGCAAACGCTTCGATTGCCGGCGAATCGCTCGATTTCCTGCCCTTCACACCGGCGCGGCTCGATCCCGGCCTGGTCCGCGAAGTGGCCTCGTCCATCGGTGTCGATGCGCTGCGCTTCACGCCCGCCGCCCGCCCGGCGCGCAAGGACCGGACGCTGACCGTCGCCGTCCGGGTCGATAATGCGACCGCGCGGGCGATCTCGGTGCGCAAGCCGCTCGAACGCCTGAGCGAACCGGGCCTCGGCACCACAAATTCGGTCGCGGTCGATTCGACGCGGTACAATCTCGGCATCGCGCGTGGCTATCAAGGCTTCGCCCAGCCCAAGCCGGTGGAACTGCCCGCTGGCGTGCGCGATCTTACCATGCCCGATCTCGACCGCTTCTCGCTCGAGAAGACCACGCGGGACAAGCCCGATCGTTTCCAGCCGCGCGTCGCGCTCGAATCGGTCCAACCCAGCGGCCCGACCCCGCGCGTGCTCGATTCGCGCAGCAGCCGGAGCGTGGAAGTGGGCGGCGCCTATCGCGTCGTCGGCAATCTCAACGTGACCGCGGGCGTCCGCCTTTCGCAGGAACGGGACCGCCTGACCCCGCTGACCGATGGCGTCGAGGACAGCCAGGCGGTCTATGTGGGCACACAGCTGCGCTTCTGACCCGTCACGGTTCCGATCCGGCCAGCCGGATAGCGGTGCTTTTCCAGCATCACGTATTTCTCCGCCGACTGCGATTATCTCGGTTGTCGAGCGCGCACGCGTCGGCTTAAGGTCTCCCTGACGCTACGGAATTGAGGGGCAGGAGCGGCCCTTCACAATAAGGGAGAGCGCGAATGGGAAGAGTGGCCATCGTTACGGGCGGAACGCGCGGCATCGGCAAGGCGATTTGCGAACATCTTAGCGAGGACGGCTTCACCGTCGTCGCCAATTACGCCGGAAACAGCGAAGCGGCGCAGCGCTTCACCGACGAAACCGGGATCAAGGCCTATCGCTTCGATGTCGGCGATCACGAGGCGGTGATCGAGGGCTGCAAGCAGATCGAGAGCGAGGTCGGCCCGATCGACGCGGTGGTCAACAATGCCGGCATCACGCGTGACGGCACGCTGCTGCGCATGACCTATGAGGACTGGCAGGATGTCATGCGCATCAATCTCGGCGGCTGCTTCAACCTCGCCAAGGCGACATTCGAGGGGATGAAGGAGCGCGGCTGGGGCCGGATCGTCAATATCGGTTCGATCAACGGCCAGGCCGGGCAATACGGCCAGGTGAACTACGCCGCCGCCAAATCCGGCATCCACGGCTTCACCAAGGCGCTCGCCCAGGAAGGCGCGCGTTACAAGATCACCGTCAACGCGATCGCGCCCGGCTATATCGACACCGACATGGTCGCCGCCGTGCCCGAACCGGTGCTGGAAAAGATCGTCGCCAAGATCCCGGTCGGCCGCCTCGGCCAGGCGAGCGAGATCGCGCGCGGCGTCAGCTTCCTGTGCAGCGAGGAAGCGGGCTTCGTCACCGGATCGACCATGAGCATCAATGGTGGCCAGCATATGTATTGAAGGTGGCAGGCGAGCAGGCCCGTCCTGCTCGCCGGTGGCGCCGGTGGCGCCAGCCATCGGCTCGGCCGACGGGTTGTCGGTATAGCCGACAAACCCGTTCGACGTCAGGGCGGCGGCTTCGCCGTCGCCCTCGCGGCCACTATTTCGAAGGAACGATCCCCACCCCGTCCGGCATATCCGAATCGGGAGCCATCGGATCGACGCACACCCGTGCCATCAGCGGCAGATGGTCCGATCCGACATTCTCGCCGATCTCCAGCCAGTCCACCTTGACCCCGTCCTTCACCATGATCTGGTCGAGCGGCCAGCCGATAAGGGCGTAGTCCGCCGGGAAGGTCGGGAAACTGCCGCGTCCGGCGCGCGGATCGAGATATTTGCCTTCCTCGCGAAACCGCTCGGTGGTGCGCGACCAGGGTACGTCGTTGAAATCGCCGATCGCCAGCACATTGCCCAGCCCGTCAGGCGTCAGCGCGCCGGCGCGGGCAATGGTCGCGTCGCGCTCTTCGGTGCTTTCGCCCGGACGCGGCGGGCGCGGATGCAGGCCGACGAGTTCGAACCGCGCACCGTCGCCCATCCGCAAGGTCGCATAGAGCGAGGGCGTCCCGCTCTCGGCATCGACCGGCATTTCCGCCCGGTCCACGGTCAGGCGGGTGGCGAAGATCATCCCATATTTGTTGTCGAGCGGGCGCGAGAGGCGATAGCCGTACCCCGCCAATTGCGGTTCGAGCGCGCGCGCCCAGACCGGGTTCGTCTCCATCAGGAGCAGGATATCGGGATCGAGCCGCTCGATCAGCGCGGCTGTCTCGGCGTGGCGATCGTTCGACTGGAGGACGTTGAAGGAGAGCACTTTGGCGCAGCTCATCCCGTCGATTGCGTCCGGCAGAGGAACCTGCGCGGGCGCGAGCATCGTATAGGGCCATAGCCGCGCGAAATTGACCAGGGCCGCGCCGCCGCACAGCGCGACGGCGATCCAGCGACCCTTCCCGGCGAACAGGGCTGCCAGCACCGCCACCAGCCCGGTGAGATAGATCATCGGCTCGCGCACGAAGTCGAGCATCCGCACGATGCCGCGATCGGTCGGCCACAGGGACAACAGGGCCAGCGCCAGCAGCAGGCCAGCGACGCCGGCCGCGATTTTCGCTCTCAGATCGGATGTTGCGATTGGCCTGCCCCCTGTCCCGTGGCGACGCTCTAGGCTCGCCATTGGGCCAGGTCCACCAGTGCGGGGAAGAAAAGCGCGGACCGGGATCGGCTGCGATGCGTTGGCCGGGTAGGACGAGACCAGAAAGGACGCGCAATGGCCGCCACGCGCCGCGAAACCGACAGCATGGGCGCGATCGAAGTGCCCGCCGACAGCCTCTGGGGCGCGCAGACCCAGCGCAGCCTACAGAATTTCGCCATCGGGGAGGAAAAGATACCGCGCGAGATCGTCCACGCGCTGGGCATCGTCAAACAGGCGGCGGCGCGCACCAATCGCAAGCTCGGCACGCTCGATGCCGTGCTCGCCAACACGATCGAGGATGCGGCAGAGGCCGTGGCCGCGGGCGAGATGGATGCGCAATTCCCCCTCTCCGTCTGGCAGACCGGATCTGGCACCCAGTCCAACATGAACGCCAACGAGGTGATCGCCAATGTCGCCAGCGAGGCGCTGGGCGGCACGCGCGGCGACAAGGCGCCGGTCCATCCCAACGATCACGTCAATATGGGCCAGTCCTCGAACGACACCTTCCCCACCGCGCTGCACATCGCGGCGGCGCGGATGGTGACGGACCGCCTTCTGCCTGCCCTCGAGGCCATGCAGGCCGATCTCGAAGACAAGGCCGCGAAGTGGGACGATATCGTCAAGATCGGGCGCACGCATACGCAGGACGCGACGCCGCTGACGCTGGGGCAGGAATTTTCCGGCTATGCCACTCTGGTGGCCGACGGGGTCGCCCGGATCGAGCTGGCGCTGCCGGGCATCCTGAAACTCGCCCAAGGCGGCACGGCCGTCGGCACGGGACTCAATGCGCCCAAGGGTTTCGCCGAAGGGATCGCGGAGGAAATCGCCGAATTGACCGGCCTTCCGTTCGAGAGCGCGCCGAATAAATTCGCCGCCCTGTCGGGGCAGGACGCGCTTCTGTTCGTCCACGGCGCGATCGAGGCGGTGGCGATGAGCCTCTACAAGATCGCCAACGATATCCGCCTGTTGGGGTCCGGCCCGCGCTCTGGGCTGGGCGAGCTGGCGCTGCCCGCGAACGAGCCGGGCAGTTCGATCATGCCGGGCAAGGTCAATCCGACGCAGGCCGAGGCGCTGACGCAGGTCTGCGTGGCTGTCCACGGCAATCAGGCGACCCTGTCCTTCGCCGCCAGCCAGGGGCAGTTCGAACTCAACACCTATCGCCCGCTGATGGCGCATGTGTTCCTGCAAAGCGTGCGCCTGCTCGCCGATGCCAGCAACAGCTTCACCCGGCACCTGCTCGCAGGACTGGAACCGCGCGAAGATAACATAGCGCGCGGGGTCGAAAATTCGCTGATGCTGGTGACGGCGCTGGCGCCCGAGATCGGCTACGATGCGGCGGCCAAGATCGCCAAGACCGCGCACGAAAACGACCAGACCCTGCGCGAGGCGGCGATTGCCAGTGGCAAGGTCAGCGAAGAGGAATACGACCGGATCGTCCGGCCCGAAACGATGCTCGGGCCGGACCGGAACTGATTACTCGATAACATAGGAGACGACACGCCATGCGCCGCCTTCGCGCTCCAGCGTGACGGTTTCGACCGCGTCGGGCTTGCCGCCGAAATCGGTGCGGAATGTGACCACGCGATACCCGTTCGGCGGCGCATAGACCTCCTGATAGCCCGTCGCTTCGCGCGAGGAGACGGTGCCGAGCGGGATGCGGACCTGGTCGGACGCATCGCTCCATATCTTGAGCGTGTTTCGGCTGCGGAACTGCGATCCGGTCGCCGCGTAGCTCGCCTCCCAGTCATAGGCATCGACATCGGCGAGGAATGCCCGCGCGGCCGCTTCGGTCGCATGGTCGAGGGCGATCCTCTCCGCCGAGCTGTCGGGAGGGGTTGGGTCATGGGTGATGCCGGACCCGGCAAGGACAAGGGCGGCGAGAGCGGTTAAAGCCGACATGGCGAACAGGCCTCCGATTAAGCGTCGGCGTCCGGGGCGGGCGCCGTTCGATGCGTCGGTTTCTGAGCCAGCACCGCCTTGCGAAGCATCCCCCAAACTCTCGCCTGCAAGAAATTCGGGGCCTTCATCGGCAAGCAGCATCCGCGCCGCTTCCTTGCTGCTGGTGACGCCCAGCTTGCGCCGCGCATCGCGCAGCCGCCCGTTCACCGTGTGCACCGACAGGTCGAGCGCGCGGGCCGAGGATTTGGCATCGTGCCCGCGCAGGATCAGCCGCAGCGTTTCCTTCTCCTTCGGCGTCAGCGCCTCGGTCGCATCCTCGCTCATCGGTTCGCGATAGGCCCGCGCGGGCAGACGCCGCCACCCCAAAAAATTGGTATGTGCGCTAGGCCGCCGCCGGTTAGGATAGGGCGATGGACATCCCCTATCATCCGCCGGTCAAACGCTCGCTGGCGATCCATGGCCATCGCACCTCGATCAGCCTCGAACCGATATTCTGGGACCTGCTCAAGCGGGCGGCGCTGGAAGAGGGCCTGGCCCTCGCCGCACTCGTCGCGCGCATCGATGCCGAGCGGATACAGGCCGAAACCCCGCCGGGCCTTGCGGGCGCGCTCCGGGTGTGGCTGGCGGCGCGGATCATCGCCGGTTCGTCCCCTGGGGCGGATTCGGGCGGTTCGATCGGGGAGATCGAACAATGAGGCTTCCGTTTCTCTTGGCCACCATGGGCGCCGCGCTGGCTCTGGCCGGATGCGCCGGAGCGATCCGCGACCGGATCTATTTTCCCGCCTCGCTCGCCGAAACGCCGGTGACCTTCGCGGGCGAAACGCCGCAGGATATCACTGCGCGTACGGGCGACGGGCTGGATCTCGCAGGCTATTACTGGCCCGCAGCGAGCGGGACCGACACATTGGTCGTCTATTTCCACGGCAACGGAAACAACCAGCTCGTCGGGGCCGCACGCGCCGAACCGCTTCGGAAAGGCGGACACGGCGTGCTGGTCGCGTCCTATCGCGGGTATGGCGGCAATCCCGGCTCGCCATCCGAGACAGGGCTGTTTGCGGATGGCGAAGCCTGGATGGCGAAAGCGCGCGAACTGGCACCGGGGGCGAAGATCTACCTGTTCGGCCATTCGCTCGGCGGGGCGGTGGCGCTGGAAATGGCGGCACGGCACGAGGTCGCCGGCGTGGCGACGCTGGGCACCTTCGCGCGGCTCAAGGATCAGGCGCCGGGCATCGCGCGCGGCATCCTGCCCGACCGATATGACAATGTCGCCGCGATCCGGCGGGTTAGCGAACCGGTCCTGCTGCTGCACGGAACCGAGGACGATGTCGTTCCGATCGCGGCGGGCGAGGAACTGGCGAAAGCGGCTCCCAATGCCACTCTCGTGCGTCTGACCGGGGCAGGACATGACGTCGACCTGGCGCAAATTGCCGATCGACTGTGGGAGGTATGGAGGCCGTGGTACATCTCATACGAAAAGGGCGACGCCGCAGCGCCGCCCGATATTTCGTCGAAGTGATGACGAACCGTCAGTATTTCGCGGTCGCGTCGCTCGCCGGGTAGGTCTCGTCGAGAGCCTCGTCGGTCCGGCTCATCGTATCGCCCGGCGTGCGGGTTGCCTCCGATCCGGCATCGCGGAATGCGCCGTCGGGCTGGCCGCTGGCGAACGCGACGCCGTTGTTTTCGGCGACGTTCTTCTCGTAATATTTGTATCCGGCGTAACCGACGGCGCCGAGTGCTGCGAGCTTCAAAAGCATGGGGTAACCCTTTCGTGTCTGTTCACCGTCTCAACGGCGCAACACGCTAAAAGGTCCGGCCAATTCAGCCTATTCGTCGCCGACCCGTTCGATATCCGCGCCGACCAGCGAAAGCTTCTCCTCCAGCCGCTCATAGCCCCGGTCGAGGTGATAGATCCGGCGCACCACCGTCTCGCCCTCAGCAGCGAGCGCGGCGATGATGAGGCTCATCGAAGCGCGCAGATCGGTCGCCATGACCTCGGCGCCGGTCAGCCGGTCCACCCCGCGCACGATCGCGGTGCGCCCCTCGGTCTCGATATCCGCCCCCATCCGCGCCAGCTCCGGCACGTGCATATAGCGGTTTTCGAAGATCGTTTCCTTGAGGACGCTGGTCCCTTCCGCCTTGCAGAGCAGGCTCATCAATTGTGCCTGCATGTCGGTGGCAAGGCCCGGATAGGGCGCGGTTGAGAGGTTCGTCGCCTTCAATGGACCATCAGCCGACACGCGGATGCCGCCCTTCACCTCTTCGACCTCGACGCCGATATTGCGCAGCGCGTGCAGGGTCGCCTGCATCTCGCTCGCATTGGCGCCCTCGAGCGTCACGTCGCCGCCCGTGATCGCGGCGGCGCAGGCGTAGGAGCCCGCCTCGATCCGGTCGGCCATCACCTTGTAGGTGGCGCCGTTCAGCTTTTTCACCCCGTGGACCGTCAGATCGGACGTGCCGATCCCCTCGATCTCCGCGCCCATCGCGGCGAGGAGATTGCAGAGATCCACGATCTCGGGCTCGCGCGCGGCGTTGAACAGCCGGCTGGTCCCATTCGCCAGCACCGCCGCCATCAGCGCGTTCTCCGTCGCGCCGACCGAGACGACCGGGAAATCGAAATCGCCGCCCGGCAGGCCGCCATCGGGCGCCGACGCCTTCACATAGCCCGCCGCCAGCTCGATATGCGCGCCGAAGGCTTCCAGCGCTTTCAGGTGAAGGTCGATCGGGCGATTGCCGATGGCACAGCCGCCGGGCAGCGACACCGTCGCCTCGCCCGTGCGGCCCAATAGCGGCCCCAGTACCAGGATCGAGGCGCGCATCTTCCTGACAAGCTCATACGGCGCGACGTTCGATGTGATCCGCATCGCTTCCAGCGTGACCACCCGACCGAATTCTTCCGGGCGTTTGCCGGGGATCGTGTGGCTGACGCCGAACTGCGTCATCAGATGCTGGAACCCGTCGATATCGGCGAGGCGCGGGAGATTGCGCAGCGTCACCGGCTCTTCGGTCAGCAGCGCGCAGGGCAGCAGGGTGAGAGCGGAGTTCTTGGCGCCGGAGATCGGCATGGTGCCGGCAAGGCGATTGCCGCCGCGAATGATGAGCTTGTCCATGATGGAGCGTTTACCGCATTCGCCTGCACAGGCAAGGCGCGCCCATCAAGAGCGAGCGCCAGCAGCGAGCGGAACGAAAGGCCGGGAAGCGCGACCGAACTCGCGCTCCCCCTTTGCCTCGGTTCAAGCGTCGGCGGGCTCGCGATCCTCGCCCTGCGACTTGCCGGCCTTGTCCGCTTTGCGGTCCGAGCCAGCGCCGCGCTGGCTGGCGACCAGCGCCTTGGCATCTTTCGGCGCGGCATCGCCGGTGAAGCTCTCGCCAGCGTCTTCGTCGAACGCAGCCCCTTTGACGAGGCCGGAGAGGTTCGATCCGTCGAGGCCCAGTTCCTTCATCAGCCCGTCGAGAACCGGGGCCTGCGCGCGATAGGCGAGCGCCGCGCTGACCGCGTCGGTAGCGAGATTGCCGGAACTTCCCGCGCCCGGCGAGCCGCCCTGCCCCTTTCCGCCACCATTGGTGAGCCCGTCGACCTGGACGATCTTGATCGAATCGATCGCCTCCATCGGCTTGGCGCTCTCGCGGATGACTTCGGGGAGGACCTTCAGCAGAGCGAGTTTCGTCTGCAGGCTGATCTGCTCCATCGAGAGGATGTTCGCCGCCTCATTGATGGCGCGCTGGCCCGCGGCCTCGACTTCGAAGCGCACGCGCGCGGCTTCGGCGCGCAGCTTCTCGGCCTCCGCCTCGCCCTCGGCTTCGCGGCGGGCGGCTTCGGCGCGGTTCTGGGCCGCATCCTTCTCCGCCTCGGCATCGACGCGGATCTTGATCGCGTCGCGCTCGGCCTGCTTGCTCGCCTCGATCAGTTCGATGCGCTTCTGGCGCTCGGCGATCTCGGTCTCGCGGCTGGTGGCCACCTGTTCTTCGGCGGCGACCGCCTTGGCGCGCGCCTCGTCGGCATTGGCCTTGGCCTGGCTTTCCTCGCGGCTCTTGTTCTGGACCGCGATCTGCTGTTCCTGCCGCGCGATTTCGAGCGCGCGCTGCTGGTCGATGCGGGCTTCCTCGACCAGGCGATCGGCCTCGATCTGCTGGGCGTCGACTTGCTTCTTGGCCTCGATCCGCGCGGCATCGGCCTCGCGCGTCCGCTCCGCCTGGGTGCGGGCGATTTCGGATGCCTGAGCGGCGCGACGCACTTCGACCTCGCGCTCCTGCTCGAGCCGGGCATATTCGGTGTCGCGGCTGATCTCGAAACTCTTCTGCGCGGCTTCGAGGTTCTTGGTCTCCATCTGGACGCGCGTGTCCTGCTCGATATCGTTCCTGAGCTTCTTGCGCGCCTCGATCTGCTCGGTCAGCTTGGTGAGACCTTCGGCGTCGAAGGCGTTGTTGGCGTTGAAGTGTTCGATCGAGGTTTGGTCGAGCCCGGTCAGCGAGACCGATTCCAGTTCGAGCCCGTTCATCGCTAGATCGTTGGAGCTGACCTGCTGCACCTTCTGGACGAAATCGGCGCGCTGTTCGTGCAGCTCGTTCATCGTCATGCCCGCCGCGACCGATCGCAGCGCGTCGACGAATTTGCCTTCGACCAGATCCTTCAGCATTTCGGGCTGCATGGTGCGCTGGCCCAAAGTCTGCGCGGCCATGGCAATCGCTTCGCTATCGGGCTTCACGCGGACGTAGAATTCCGCCTTCACGTCGATCCTGAGGCGATCGAGCGTGATCAAGGCCTCGCCATCGCGGCGCACCACGCTGAGGACCAGCGTGTTCATGTTGACCGGCATGGTTTCGTGGAAGACGGGGAGCACCAGCGCGCCGCCGTTCATCACGACCTTCTCGCCACCCACGCCCGTGCGCACGAAGGCGATTTCCTTCGAGGCGCGGCGATACATCTTCAAAAGGAAGGTGATCACGATGAGCGCGAAGATCACGCCCCCGACCAGCACCACCAGAGACGTTCCGAACAGGTCTTCCATCAATACCCCCTAGTTGAAATCAGTTTGGCGACAGGCGGCGCTCGGCCAGCGCGGTCGCGTAGAATTGGTCCTTTTCGCGGCGTACGAGCAGGACCTCGTCGCCCGAATGCAGTTCGCTCGATTGCTCGTGCGGCTCCACCATCACGTAATGCGCCTGCCCATGCACGTCGCGGACGCGGGCGCGGGCGGGCGATCCGGCGCGCGCGACGCCATCGGTGATCGTGGCGCGGCGGCCGATCAGGCTTTCGGTGCGCACGGCGGTCGTATGGTCCTTGGGCAGCACCGCGCCGAGCGGGCGGGCGAGCACGCCCGTCACCGGCAGCGCCGCGACCCCCGCGATCACGGCAGCAAGCCAGGCATAGAGCGGCGCGCCCGTCAGGCTTTCCGCCAGTTCCTGCACGCTGAAGCCGATCCCCGCGAACATCAGCAGGAACAGCGCCAGCCAGATCGTGAGCGGCACACGCCCCAGGCCGAGCAGGGTCAGGAACCCTTCCATCATCCCCGGCTGGAGCGCGGTATCGGCATCCGCCCCGCTCTCGAGATCCAAATCGGCGTCCCCGCCCCAATCGCCGAGGCCCAGCACCTGCACCAGCGCCAGCAGCACCATCAGGCCCATCGCGATGGCGAAAGGCAGGTTGTGCGGTTCGAGCAAAGTCATGATTCCCCCCCTCTCGCTTATGGGCCTGAACACCCGCCTCCACCACCGAAGCGAGCGCATCGGCCTACTGTGTTAGCGATGTGGATCACCTAGCAGAAATCGGTCATTTTCCGTAGGAATATGCGACGAACGGAGTTCGATTTTCGCACCCGAAAGGCGGCTTCGCGGCGCTCAGGCGCCCGCCTGCGCACGGGCGGCGAATTCGTCGCGCAATTCGCGCTTGTAGAGCTTCCCGTTCGCCTCGCGCGGCAGTTCGCTGCGGAATTCGAACAGGCGCGGCATCTTGATCCGGCTCAATTCCGGTTCGAGATAGGCGCGCAATTCCGCTTCCAGCCGCTCGCCGGCCTCGTCCATCGTCACTGGCTGGACCACGGCGACGACCTGTTCGCCCAGATCGGGATCGGGCGCGCCGATGACGGCGGCGTCCATCACCTTGGGATGGCTGACGAGAAGGTTCTCGACCTCCTGGGGATAGACGTTGACCCCGCCGCTGATGATCATGTGGCTCTTGCGGTCGGTGAGGTAGAGATAGCCATCCGCGTCGACATGGCCGATATCGCCCAGTGTCATCCAGCCTTCGGGATGCATCGCCTCCGCCGTCTTGGCGGGATCGTTGTGATAGGTCGGCAGGATCTCGTTCTCGAAATAGATCAGCCCGTCCTCGCCGGCAGGCAGTTCCGCGCCGTCCGGCCCGCAGATATGGAGCTTGCCGAAAATCGCCCGGCCCACCGTGCCGGGCCGCTCCAGCCATTCCTGCGCCTTCACCAGCGTCATCCCGATCCCTTCGGACCCGGCATAATATTCGTTCACGATCGGCCCCCACCATTCGATCATCGCCTGCTTCACCGGCACGGGGCACGGCGCGGCGGCGTGGAGCGCGCGCTGATGGCTCGACAGATCGTAGCCCGCGCGCCGCTCCGGCTCCAGTTTCAGCATACGCACGAAATGGGTCGGCACCCACTGGCTGTCGGTCACGCTATAGCGCTCGATCGTCTGAAGGGCGGCTTCGGGGTCGAATTTCTCCATCACGACGAGCGTGCCGCCGAGCCTGTGGACGGTGGTGCCCCAGCCGAGCGGGGCGGAGTGATAGAGCGGAGCGGGCGAGAGATAGACCGCCGAACCGTCGGCAGGCACGCCCGCCCCCATCACCGCGAGGCCGACAAGGGGAACCGGCGCCTGGACATCGTCGCTGTCCGGCGCGCGCGGGCGCACACCCTTGGGGCGCCCGGTGGTTCCGCTGGAATAGAGCATATACTGGCCGGGCGATGGGTCATCGAGCGGCGCGTCCGACTGTGCGGCGAGAGCGGCGGCGAGATCTTCCTCCCCCTCGCCGTCCAGCACCAGGAACTCGCATTGCGGGCAGAGCGCGCGCAGAGCCTCGATCCGATCCGCGAAACGGGCCGAAGTGACCAGCAGCCGCGCGTCGGAATCGTTCAGGATATAGGCAATTTCCGGCGCGGTCAGCCTGGTGGAGATCGGCACCATCATCGCGCCCGACCGCTGCGATCCCCAGACCAGCTGGAGATAGAGCGCATTGTTCTCCATCAGCAGGCCGAAATGCGCACCCTTGCCCACGCCGCGCGCGCGCAACAGCCGGGCGAAGCGATTGGCGGTCTCGTCCAACGCGCGATAGCTGACCGTCTCGCCGCTGCCCGCCATGATGATGGCCGGATGATCGGGGCGCGTCTGTGCGTGCGCGATGGGATGCATGTCTCTCTCCCGCAAAGGCGCCCCCGGCTTGTCCCGGTGCACGCGATCTGGTTGCAGGCCGAAACCTAAACCATCGATCGGAAGGGGGCAAAACAAAAGGCGGCCGGGGTTGCCCCCAGCCGCCTTTGGTGCCGAATGGTTTCTTCGCTTATTCGGCGGAAAGCAGCGCCAGAGCGTGATCGCGGTGATCGTCCGATGCGACCATGTAGGGCGACGGATCGACCGCGACGCCATCGACGCGGACTTCGTAATGCAGGTGCGGGCCGGTCGAACGACCGGTCGAACCGACATAGCCGATCAGATCGCCCTTCTTCACCTTGTCGCCCGCCGACACGACCATGTCGGACAGATGGGCGAAGCGCGTCTGGAGCGAGGCGCCGTGTTCGATCGAAATATACTTGCCGTAGCTCGAGAACCAGTCGGCCTTGCTGACGAAGCCGTCCGCCGTGGCATAGACCGGCGTGCCGGTCGGCGCGGCGAGGTCGACACCCTTGTGGCCGCGCATCCCGCCCAGCACCGGGTGATTGCGCATCCCGTACCCGCTCGAAAGCCGCGCATCGGTCAGCGGCATGGCGGAGGGAACCGAGACCGGCGTGGTCGCGATGCCTGCCGAAACCTTGTCCATGCGTTCCCAGCTGGCAAACAGCTGTTCGAACTGGCGATCGCCGTCAGCGGTGGTGACGGTGGATCCGGCCGTGTCCTTCGCCGGCATATCGACCGCCGGAACCATCGCAGCGGAGTTCGCGCTTTCGGCGGCGGCGGGCGCGGCGGCCATCAGGCCGGCGGCACCCAGGCCGAGTGCGAGCGTCCGCAAAGCGTGGTTGAAAAGCTTCGTCATATGTGACCCGTCCATATTTCGAAGGCCGTAAAGGCCCCGATCGGCTCCCAATCCCGTGGATCACCGATCTATTTTCATCACCGCCGGAACCCCCCGACGTCTCGTGCATTGTGGGGTGGCGGAGAGAAGTTTACGAAGCAAGTGCGCCGTAGAACTCTAGCGACAAACCGGCTGATCGACGCGCTGAGTCGTTGAATGGCGGTTTGATAACCCCTGCAAAATGGCTTTCGACCAATTTTCGCCACAATTCCGGTGGGTTTTCGCCGCGCGCCGCCGCGACGCGCGAAAAGTGCTTGGTGCCCAGCGACACATGGCGGATTTCGTCGTCAAGGATGCGTTGCAGGATCGCGGCGCCGCGCGAATCGCCCGATGACGCCACGCGGTCGCGAGTCGCGGGCGTGACGTCGAGGCCTCGCGCCTCCAGCACCATCGGCACCACGGCGAGCCGCGCCCCGACATCGCCCGCCGTATCACGCGCCGCCTGCCACAACCCGTCATGCGCGGGCAGCGCGCCATAGTGCGAACCGAGCGATGCGAGCTTGCGATCGAGCAGGGCGAAATGCATCGCCTCGTCCGCCGCGACACCGAGAAAGTCCGACGCGAATTCCTCGCCCATCTGGCCGCCGAAACGCCCGACGATATCGAGCGCCAGATCGATGGCGACGAATTCGATATGGGCGAGGGCGTGCCACAGGGCGATCCGCCCCCGCTCCGACCCACCCTTGCCGCGCTTGGGCATCTGCGAGGGCGGCAGCAGATCGAGATCGTCGGGCCAGGCGGGGCGATCGGGCATGGGCGCGGCGTCATCATCCCCCAGATCGAAGCGCAACCGTCCCAGCCGCCAGTCCCGCGCCACCTGCCGCGCAGCGAAGACTTTCGCGCTCGCCTCTCCGGTCAGCAGCGCAGCGCGGATCGCGTGCGACAAGCCGGGTCGTTCGCTCACGCCTCGCGCGCCGCGGCCAGGACCTCTTCGGCGTGACCCTTCACCTTCACCTTCGGCCAGACCCGCAGGATGCGCCCATCCTCGCCGATCAGATAGGTGGTGCGGACCATGCCCATGAAGGTCTTTCCGTACATCTGCTTCTCGGTCCAGACGCCGAGTGCATCGGACAGGCCGCCGTCCTGCGCATCGGTGGCGAGATCGACGGTAAGGTCGTGCTTGGCGATGAAATTCCTGTGCTTCTGGCTGGAATCCTTGCTCACGCCCAAGAGGGCCACGCCCGCCGCGTCGAAATCCGGGCGCAGGGCGGAAAAATCCTTTGCCTCGGTGGTGCAGCCGGGCGTGTTGTCCTTGGGATAGAAGAACAGCACCAGCTTGCGGCCCTTGAAGTCGGACGGCTTCACCTCGCCGCCATCGATCGTTTCGAGGGGGATGTCGGGCAGGGTGTCGCCGGGGCCGTAGGTCGTGTCGGTCATGTGATCTCCAATTCTGTGTTGAAAATGCGCGCCCAGTGGTCCGCGACGCAGGTCCGCGCCCGGTCGAGCGCGGTCAGAACGGCGGGGAAATCCTCGCATCTGACGAGGCGTGCCAGCACTTGGCGCGCTTCCCCGCCCGGCGGCTGCTGATCGGGCGCGAGCAGCCGCGCGCCGACCAGCAGGCGGGTGAGGAAGCGATGTGCCTCGCGCAGATCCTCGTCCACCAGCCCTTCTCCGGCCAGTTCTTCCAGCGCCGCGGTCAGATCGGGCGTCAGCGCGGTGCGATCGCGCAATTGCAGGAAGTGGACGAGGAATTCGAGATCGACCAGCCCGCCGCGCAGCAGCTTGGCGTCGAGCGGGCCCTTCGCGGCTTTGTGCGACGCCATTTCGCTGCGCATGGCGAGCACGTCCTCGCGCAAATTTTCGGGATCGCGCTGCATAGTGGCGATCTCACGCACAATCGCCTCGATCTGCGCGCGCGCCGCGTCCGATCCGGCCACGACGCGGCTCCGCATCAGCGCCATGTGTTCCCAGGTCCAGGCATCCTCGCGCTGATAGCGGGCAAAGCCGTCGATCCCCACGGCCAGCGGCCCCTGCGCGCCCTGGGGCCGCAACCGCGTATCCACCTCGTACAGCGCCCCCTCGGCAGTCGGCACGCTGAGTGCGGCGCTGACGCGCTGGGCGAGGCGGTTGAAATAGAGCGTCCTTCCCAAGGGGCGGTCCCCATCCGATTCCGCTCCGATCGCGCCGTCGGTGAACAGATAGACGATGTCGAGATCGGACGCATGGGTCAGCGCCCCTCCGCCCAATCGCCCGAGGCCGAGCACCACCAGCTCGCCATCGACGAAGCGGCCGTGACGGCCTGCGAATTCCTCCTGCGCCGAATCGAGCGCGACGTTGAGCGCGGCCTGCGCCACGCGCGACAGGGCGCTGGCGACATCGAGCGGGTCCTGCTGCGCCTCGATCAGCTGCATCCCCAGGGCAAAGCGCTGTTCGCCCGTGACCACGCGGATGCGATCGAGCTTGCGTTCGTAATCGTCGCCCCGCTCGCCCCGCGCCATCCGGTCCTTAAGAGATGCGACATCGCCGGGAAGGTCGAAGGCCGAGCGGTCGATCAGCGCATCGAGCAGGTCCGGCCTGCGCGCCAGTTCGTCGGCAAGCGGCGGGGCGAGCGTCAGGCAGTCGACCAGCAGCTGGAACAGGCCGGGACGCGCTTCGAGCAGGCGGAAGAGGTTGATCGCGCTGGGCAGTTTCTCGAGCAGGGTCTCGAACCGCGCGAGCGCGTGGTCGGGCGCCTCGCTTTCGGCGATCGCCTCGATCAGGTCGGGCAGGATCGCGTCGAACGCGCTGATCGCCGCCGTGCTGCGCAGCGCGCGATAGCGGCCATCGCTCCAGCGCGCGATCCGCTGCGAAACGGTTTCGGCATCGGTGAAACCCAGCTCTTCCAGCCGATTCGGCGCGGCGGGAGAGGCAGGCGCACTGCCATCTTCCGCGATCAGTTCTCCGAACAGCTCCGCCACAGGGGCGCAGGTGCGCGCCACCAGATCGACCAGCGCCGCCCCGCTATCGAGGCCGTGGAGATGCGCGACGTTTTCCAGCGCCGCGCCTTCGGGAAGGCTGTGGGTCTGGCGGTCCGCGACCATCTGCAAGCGATGTTCGATCGTGCGCAGCCGGTCATAGGCCTCGCCCAATATGCGGGCGGTGTCGGGCGGGATATGCGCCGTCGCCGCCAGCGCGTCGAGCGCGGCGCGCGTGCCCCGCCCCCGCAGCGAGGCATCGCGCCCGCCATGGACCAGCTGATGGGTCTGGGCGAAGAATTCGATCTCGCGAATGCCACCGCGCCCGAGCTTGAGATTGAAGCCCGGCCCCGCCTCTGTCGGCCCCGAATGGCTGTCGCGGATGCGCGCGGTCAGGCGCCGAATCTCGTCGATGGCGCCGAAATCGAGGCTGCGCCGCCAGACGAAGGGCCGGATCGCATCGAGGAAGCGTTCGCCCGCCGCGATATCGCCCGCCGCCGCCCGCGCGCGAATGAAGGCGGCGCGCTCCCAAGCAAGGGCGGAGCTTTCGTAATGCGTCGTCGCCGCGCCGATCGGGATCGCAAGCGGACTGACTTCGGACGCCGGACGCAGGCGCAGATCGACGCGGAAGACATATCCCTCGGGCGTGGTTTCGGACAGGAGCCTCACCGTCTCGCGCGCATAGCGCTGCGCCGCCTCGCCCGGCTCGTCCCGCTCGCGCCGGGGCAATGTGTCGGGATCGTAGATCAGGATCGGATCGATGTCCGAACTGTAGTTAAGCTCGCCCGCTCCATGCTTGCCGAGCGCGAGGCCGATCATTCCGTCGGGCGCCGCTCCCGGCACCCGTCGCGCGATCGAGGCCGCGATCGCCGCGTGGAGCGCGCGGTCGGCAAAGGTCGACAATTCGCGCATCACGCGGTCGAGCTCGAGCCCTCCGGCGAGATCGCCCACCGCCAGGGCCAATGCCAGCGCCAGCCGTTCGCGCCTGAGCGCGACGCCGGTGTCCTCGATATCCCTGCCCGCCGCCTTGGCCGCGAGCAGCGCCTCCTCGATTTGGCCCTTGTCCAAAAGCGCCTCGATCGCGGGCAAGCGCTCCAGCGCGCGCGACAGGAATGGGGAATGCGCGCGCGCCCGCGTTAAGGCTCCGGCCCAGTCGGGAGAGGATGAGAGTGCGGCGGCCATCGCCCCATCGCATGGACGCCGCGCGCTTGCCCCGCAAGGTGCGAGGTGCGAGAGGGCGCCCGCCCGTCACTCTCGTTGCCCGCCCCTTACCGGAGCCTGCCCATGCCTCTCGATACCCCGATCATGCCGCCCGAATGGGCCAAGCAGGACTGGCTCTGGATCGGCTTCCCCCACGCTGCGGAGGAATGGCCGGACGTGCTGGGCCGCGCGCAGGAGCAGATTGCGGCGTTCGCCAATGCGGTCGCGGAAAGCGGGCAGGCGGTCCGCCTGCTGGTGCGCGACGCCGCCAACGAAGCGCGCGCACGCCAGCTGACGAGCGCGGCGGTCACGCTGGAGCGGCGCGAATACGGCGATGTGTGGCTGCGCGATACCGGACCGCTGGTCTTGAGCGACGGCGATGCGCGTGTCGCACGGCGGTTCCGGTTCAACGGATGGGGCGGCAAATATCTGATGGAGGGCGACCAGACGATCGGGGCCGAACTGGCGCGCGATGCGGGCTTGCCGCTCGAAGTCGCGGACTGGATTCTCGAAGGCGGTGCGATCGACGGGGACGGGACCGGCCTCGTCGTGACGACCGAACAATGCCTGCTCAATCCCAACCGCAATCCCGATCTCTCGCGCGCGGATATCGAGGCGCGGCTGAAGCGCGATCTCGGCTTCACGCGCGTGCTTTGGCTGGGCGACGGGCTGATCAACGATCACACGGACGGGCACGTCGACAATCTCGCGCGCTTCGTGGCGCCGGGCCGGATCGCGCTGCCGCAGGCGACGGGGAAGGACGATCCCAATGCTGCAATCTATGACGACGCTGCGCAGAGGATCGAAGCGGCGGGTATCGATCTCGTGCGCATCCCCTCACCCGGCCTCGTGACCAGCGGCGATCATGTCGAACCGGCGAGCTACGCCAATTTCGCCATCACCTCGAACCTCGTCGTGGTGCCGACCTTCGGCAGCCCATACGATGATGAGGGCGTGGCGGCGATCGGCGATCTCTTTCCCGACCGCGCCACCATCGGCCTGTCCGGCGATGCGGTGCTGGCGGGCGGCGGCGGCTTTCACTGCGCTAGCCAGCAAATGCCCGCAGCGTAATAGAGGGTAGCGCAATGGCGCGCTTAAGACTTTTTTAGCATTCTCGCGCGACAACGGGAGCATGGCCAAAGCTATCGCTCTCGTCCGCACTCCTTTCGCCGCGCTGCGTCCCACGGACCTGTTGCGTTCGCTGATCGTCGGCGCTTGTGGCCTCGCGCTCGCCTTTGCCGGCCCGATCCTGCCGCTCTGAGCGGGTTCAGCCGACCGCTTTTATCAGCGCCGCCACCGCCGCAGCGCCCAGCACCACGCCCACGCAGATCCGCCAGGTCCGGTCCGCGATCCGGCCCGAGAGCCTGTCGCCCAATTTGTTGCCGAGCAGCACGGCTGGGAACAGCAGCGCCGCGAGCAGGGCCAGATTCCATTCCAGCACACCGAGCGCCGTGCCGCTGACGAGGCCCGCACTCGACGCGCAGGTGAAGATCAGCAGCATCGAGGCCTTGGCCGTCTCGCGCGGGATGTCGCGCCCGACATAATAGGGCACGACCGGCGGCCCCGGCATCCCGGCATAACCGGTCATCAATCCGCTCAGGATACCCACGCCGCCGGTCGTCACCGGGTGGTGATCCAGCGCGCCCCGCCGCGGCAGGAGGATCGCGACGAAGGCCGACAGCGCGATGAAGGCGATGACGACCCGCGCGATGGCGGGCGTGGTCAGGCTGAGCGCATAGAGCCCCAGCGGCGTCGTCACCGCGACCAGCGCGATGATGACCCATGCCGATTTTTCCGCATTCCTCAGCAGCCTGCGGATTTCCGACAGACCGATGAAGACCGACAGGAAATTGGTCAGCAGCACCGCATGGACGGGCGAAAGCGCCAGCGCCAGGATCGGCACCAGCAGGATCGCCATCCCGAACCCGGTCAATCCGCGCACGAAGGCCGAGCCGAACGCAGCGAGTAGCGCGGCGATGATCGCCGCCGTGCCATATCCGGCCAGCAGGTCCATCGCGAAGGCCTAGCCCTGTTTCAGATCCGGCGGGGTCGCGGCGTCCTTCAGCATGGCGATCGCTTCGTCGAGGCTCATCACCTTCTGCTGCTGTTCGCCCAGAGTGCGGACAGCGACGGTGCCTTCCTCCGCCTCGCGATTGCCGACGACGAGGAGATGCGGGACCTTGGCGTGCGAATGTTCGCGCACCTTGTAGTTGATCTTCTCGTTGCGCAGGTCGCTTTCGACGCGGATGCCCGCCGCTTCCAGTTTCGCCACGGCTTCCTTCGCATACTCGTCCGCATCCGAAACGATGGTCGCGACCACGGCCTGGACCGGGGCGAGCCAGACGGGGAGGCGCCCGGCGAAGTGCTCGATCAGGATGCCGATGAAGCGCTCATACGATCCGAAGATCGCGCGGTGGAGCATGACGGGGCGATGCTTCTCGCCATCCTCGCCGACATAGCTCGCATCGAGCCGGTCGGGCAGCACGCGGTCGCCCTGGATCGTGCCGACCTGCCAGGTCCGCCCGATCGCATCGGTCAGGTGCCATTCCAGCTTGGGAGCGTAGAACGCGCCTTCGCCGGGCAGCTCTTCCCAGCCGTATTCGTCGTTGGCCATGCCCGCTTCGGCGACGGCATCGCGCAATTCCTGTTCGGCCTTGTCCCAATCGGCCTCGCTGCCGAACCGCTTTTCGGGGCGCAGGGCGAGCTTGACGTGATAGCTGAAGCCGAAATCCTTGTAGACCGCATCGGCCAGCGCGCAGAATTTGCGCACTTCCTCCACCACCTGCTCCTCGGTGCAGAAGATATGCGCGTCGTCCTGCGTGAACTGACGCACGCGCATCAGGCCGTGGAGCGCGCCATGCGGTTCGTTGCGGTGGCAGCAGCCCATTTCGCCGAGCCGGATCGGGAGGTCGCGATAGCTGGTGATGCCCTGCTTGAAGACGAGGACATGCGCCGGGCAGTTCATCGGCTTGATCGCCATCCAGTCGGCGTCCTTCGCCACCGAGGGATGCGATCCGGCGCCGCTATCGTCGACTTCGGGCACCATGTCGGGCACCGCGAACATGTTTTCGGCATATTTGCCCCAATGGCCGGATTGCTCCCACTGGCGCACATCCATCAATTGCGGCGTCTTGATCTCGCGATAGCCGCCCTTGTCCATCTTGCGGCGCATATAGGCTTCGAGCTCGCGCCAGATGCGATAGCCCTTGGGATGCCAGAAGACCGATCCGTGCGCCTCTTCCTGCAAATGGAACAGGTCCATCTCGCGGCCCAGCTTGCGGTGGTCGCGCTTGGCGGCTTCTTCGAGGCGCGTGAGATGCGCGTTCAGCTGCTTCTTGTTGAGCCAGCCGGTGCCGTAGATGCGCGTCAATTGCGCGTTCGACTGGTCGCCACGCCAGTACGCGCCCGCGACGCGCATCAGCTTGAAAGCGTCGGGATCGAGCTTGCCGGTCGAGGCGAGGTGGGGGCCACGGCACATGTCGAGCCAGTCCTCACCCGACCAGTAGACCGTCAGCTCCTCGTTCTCGGGCAATTCCTTCGCCCATTCGGCCTTGAAGACCTCGCCCTCACTCTCCCACTTCTCGATCAGCTTCTCGCGGCTCCAGACCTCGCGCTTCAGCGGCTTGTCGGCCTTGATGATGCGGCGCATCTCCTCCTCGATCGCGGGAAGGTCATCCATCGAGAAAGGGTCGCGATTGTCAGGCGCCTTGACGTCGTAATAGAAGCCATCGTCGGTCGACGGGCCGAAGGTGATCTGGGTGCCGGGATAAAGCGACTGGACCGCTTCGGCGAGGACGTGCGCGTAATCGTGGCGCGCGAGTTCGAGCGCGTCTTCCTCGTCGCGGCTCGTTACCAGCGCCAGTTCGGCATCCCCGTCGAAGGGGCGATTGATGTCGCGCAGCTCACCATCCACGCGCGCTGCGATCGCCGCCTTGGCAAGGCCGGGGCCGATCGCGGCGGCGACATCGGCCGGGGTCGATCCGGCCTCCATCTCGCGCACGGACCCATCGGGCAGGCTGATCTTAAGCAATTCCGTCATCGTCTCATTCCCTCGCTGCCGGGGGCCATGGCACAGCGGCGCGCCCGGTCAAGCCGCGGCGTATCGTGGAGTAGGATCGGGAAGGACGCCGCACCACCCGACCGAGACCGTGGGCCGGGAAGCGGGCGAGGCGTCAGCCTGCGCGCGCGCACCCCGGCGCGGTGGTAGTCGAAATACAGGTGCGAGCATTCGTCATGCGCGGCAGATAGCGGTTGCAGGCCGTTTGCTCAAGCCGGTGTCACACCGCCTCGAGCCGCTTCTGCCCCGCCAGCGCGGTGATCCGCTTGGTTCCAGCCAGCGTGGTCCCTCTCTGCCGCGCGCCCATCAGGCGATATTCGCTGGTCGCGCTGCCCGGCGTCAGTTCCACCGCCATATAGCCGCGATGCGAGGCGTCCATCCATTGCAGCTCGGGATTGAAGCGTACGGTCTCGCGCTCCAACTCGGCTGTCGGCACGTAGGTGACGTAGTTCTCAAGCCCCGGCGAGGTGACCGACTGGCCGCCGAATTCGACGCCCACTTGCGCCCCGTCCTGCGCAAGATCGAAGGCCCAGGCGTTGTGGGTATCGCCCGCCAGGCTGACGAGGTTGGCATCCGCTTCGAGCGCGGCGCGCAGCACCCGCTCGCGCGCGGCGGGATAGCCGTCCCACGCGTCGAGATTGAGCGGCAATTCGTTGCGCGAGGCCATTGCGCCCGCCTCGACATAGCGGCGCGTGCGCTCGGCCATGTCGGACGGGAGGTTTTCGGCAAGGCGCGGCGCGGTGGCGAGCTTGCCCATCAGCACCTGCTGGACAAGGACCTGCCACGGCTTGCCCGCTCGCGCCGAGCGCATCAGTCCTTCGGCCAGCCAGGCCTGTTGCCGCGCGCCGAGCATTTCGCGCGCGGGATCATTATAGACACCGTCGCGGAACGCCACGAGCGCCGCCGACGCGCTTTCGGGTGTTACCTTGCCTGACAGGATCGAGGCGTAATCGAACTGTTCGGAACGCGCCTCCAGCCGGGTTTCCAAGCGGAACAGCGTCGCGAGATCGCCGATCTCATAGGCCGCCCAGGGCGCGTCCGACACCGGCATCCATTCGCGATAGGCGCGCATCGCCGCTGCCTTGCGGACGCTCCACGGCCCTTCGGTTTCCGGCTGGTGGTTTTGCGCCCCACCCTTCCAGCTGTCATTCGCGCTTTCGTGGTCGTCCCAGCCCGAAATCATCGGGTAGACCTGATGCAGCCGCTGCAGATCGCGATCGCTGCGATACTGGGCATAGCGCATCCGGTAATCGGCCAGCGCCACGATCTCGCGTGGCGGATCGGGCTGGCGCATGGCGAAATCGGGATTGTCGTAGGTGCCCGGCCCGTATTCGTAGAAATAATCGCCCAGATGCAGCGCGCAGTCGAACTGGTTCGATTCCGCCGCATGGGCATAGGCGTTGAACCAGCCGAAGCCCATGTTCGAACACGAAAACACCGCCATGCGGAAGCGCGATGTCGGCCCCACCGGCAGAGTCCGCGTGCGCCCTTCGTCGGACTGCGTCCCGTCGGGCGCGGTGAAGCGATAATAATACCACTTGCCCGGTTCGAGCCCGGTAACCTGCGCCTTGCAGCAGAAATCGCTGGTCGGGGAGGCGGTAGCGCGCCCTTCGGCGACCACGCGGCGATTCGCGTCCGCCTCCATCACCCGCCAGTCCAGCTGCGTATCCTGACCCGCGACGAAGCGCGTCCATAGCAGGACACCGTCGGCCCCCGGCTCGCCACTGGCGACGCCATGGGTGAAACCGCGCTGGGTGGCCAGCTGGGCGGAAAGCGGTGCCGACAGCGCGCCTGCCGCCAGAATGCCCCCTTTCAGGACATGGCGACGGTCGAGCGCGGGAAGCAGGGCGGCGGCGGGCGGTTCGGTCGGGAACATGATGGCGATCTCCTCGATGGCGGGGCGTGGACCCGCTTCGTGACAGGATCAAGACCGATGTGGCGCGAGACGCAGATACGCGCCGCGACAAGGACGCGCGCCATTATGGAAAGCGAGCTTGACAAGAGCTGTGCCCAGACGTAAAGCGTCATTGACACACAGAAAAGGACCCTTGCCATGACGACCACACGCTCCGCCGTTTTGCTCGCCGCCGCGATGATCGGAATCGCCCTCCTCGCCATCGTGGATGTCGTGCCGGAGAGACTGGCGCAGTTCGCACCGCTCGCGCTCCTGGCACTGTTCCCGCAGGCATGGCTGGGCCGGTCGCGCGTTTGCGGGCGCGCCGTCAAAGCCGAGCGCTGACATGGCCGCCCGGTCAAAGCCGATACGGATCGGCTTCGCGATCTCGGCACTCGTGTCGGCCCTTGCGATCCTGATGCTCGCCGAAACATCCGCGATCGAGCGCGAGACGGCCTGGATCCTCGCGATCCTTCCCGTCTCGCTGATCGCGCTCGCTCTGTTCGCGGGCGCGCGCGCCGGGTCGACCAAGCCCGCCGCCTCGCAACGCTATTTTCTACGCATCGGGGGCCTGATGGCCTTCTATCTCGTCAGCCTCTTCGCCGCCGAGATCCTGATCGAGGATCACGGCCTGACGGGCGCTCCGGCCGTCATCCTCGCCGTGCTGCCCGGCCTCGCCTTCGCGGGCGTGGTGTGGGTGTTCGGCGCGCTGATCGTCGAGGAGAAGGACGAATTCATGCGCCTGCTCCATATCCGTCAGGGCCTGATCGGCACCGGCATCGCGCTGACCTGCGCGGCAGTATGGGGATTTCTCGAAACCTACGACTTCGTGCCCCATGTCGCTGCCTTCTGGTGGCCGACCATCTGGTGCTTCGGGCTGGGCCTCGGCGCGCTCGCCAACAAGATCGCCTATGGTTCGTGGGGAGAGGTCCGGTGAAGAACCGCCTCAAGGTGCTGCGCGCCGAACGCGACTGGAGCCAGCAGGACCTTGCCGAGCGGCTGGAAGTCAGCCGCCAAAGCGTCAACGCGATCGAGACGGGCCGCTACGACCCCTCGCTCCCGCTCGCCTTTCGCATCGCCGATATTTTCGGCCTCGCGATCGAGGACATCTTTCTGCGGGAGTGATCGCGTGCGGGCCGGGCGCTTGCATTGCCTCGCCCTCGTCCCGAGATGTTCCGTCATGAGCGCATTGACCGAGTATTTCGACGGACCCCAGGGACGGCGCATCGCCTATCGGCACATTCCCGGTAACGGCCCCGCCCTGGTGTTCCTGCCCGGCTATATGTCCGACATGGCGGGTAGCAAGGCGACTGCGCTGATCGACTGGGCGCGCGAGACGGGACGCGAATGCCTGCTGCTCGATTATTCCGGCTGCGGCCAGAGCGACGGCGCGTTCGCGGACGGGACCTTGTCCCGCTGGCGCGACGAGGTGGTGGCCCTGGTCGGGGACCGGATCGCGGGCGATGTGATCCTCATCGGATCGTCGATGGGCGGCTGGCTGATGCTGCTGGTGGCCGAGGCGCTGGGGGATCGGATCGCGGGACTGGTCGGGATCGCCGCCGCACCCGATTTCACCGAATGGGGATTGGACGCCGACCAGAAGGCGCAACTCGAGCGCGGCGAGACCGTGTTCGAGGACAATCCTTACGGCCCCGATCCGACGCCGACCCATCCCGGCTTCTATCGCGACGCGCAGGCCTTGTGCCGCCTCGATGGTGCCATCGCGCTCGATAGCCCCGCGCGCCTGATCCACGGCCAGCGCGATGCCGACGTGCCGTGGGAGATCGCCCTGCGCCTCGCCGACAGATTGCGTTCGGACGACATACAGGTGACGCTGGTTAAGGATGGCGACCACCGCCTCTCGCGCCCGCAGGATATCGCCCTGCTACTGCGCGTCATCGGCGATCTCGCCGCGCCTTCCCCTTCCTGACGATCGGACCCCGCCCCGATGATCATATCCATCCTCTCGCTCATGCTGGCCCAGGTCGGACCCAATCCGAACGTCTCGGAGCCGATCACCCCGCCCGAAGTCGCCGAACAGCGCCGCCAGACCGCCGAGCGCGAGCGACAACAGGCCGGGAGCGTAGCGGTGCAGAACGCCGCCGCGCCCTCGCGCCTTTCGGACTGCCTCGCCAGCGCGGCGCAGGACGCGGAAACGGGCGAGGCGTTCGCCCGTGCGTGGCTGGAAACCGCCACGCCCGAAGACCGCGCGCTCGCCCTGCATTGCCTCGGCCTGTCGCTTGTCAGGCAGGACCGATTCGCCGATGCGCGCGAGGCCTTCGATAATGCGCGCGAGGCAGCACCTGCAACCAATCCCGCCTATCGCGCCCGCCTGTCGGGCATGAGCGGCCATGCCGCGCTGGCACAGGGCCAGGCCGATCTGGCCGTACCCGCCTTCGAACGCGCGATCATGGATGCGGACAGCGCCGCCGATCCCGCGCTGACCGCCGGACTCAACACCGATCTCGCCCGCGCTTTGGTCGCCGCAGGCCGGGCGCCGGACGCCGTCGCCGCGCTCGCCGCGGCGCGCGATGCCGATCCCTCGAACGCGCAGGCTTGGCTGTTGTCGGCCACTCTGGCGCGGCGGCTGGAACGCCTCGGCGAGGCGCAGCGCCATATCGAATATGCCGCCACGCTCGCCCCGCGCGATCCCGCGATCGGGCTGGAAGCCGGCGTCATCGCCGCCATGGCAGGCCGCGAAGACCAGGCGCGCGCCAGCTTCGCCTCCGTAATCGAAGTGGCGCCCGACAGCGTCGAGGCCGGGCGCGCCCGCACCTATCTGACTAGGCTCGACGGGGGCGCGCAGCAGGAGGGGCCGAGCGGGCGATGACCGATTATTCCGTTCTCGACCTCGTCCCCGTACGCGAAGGCGGCACGGTTTCGGACGCTCTCGCCGCCGCTACCAAGCTGGCGGTCGCCGCCGAACAGGCGGGGTGCAAGCGGTTCTGGGTGGCCGAGCACCATGCGATGGACGGGATCGCGGGCGGGGCGACCTCGGTCGTGCTCGCGCATATCGCGAATGCCACCAGCACGATCCGCATCGGATCGGGCGGGATCATGCTGCCCAACCACACGCCCTTCCAGATCGCCGAACAGTTCGGCACGCTCGCCGCGCTGTTCCCCGGCCGGGTCGATCTCGGCCTCGGCAGGGCGCCGGGGGCGGGGCCGGAATTGCAGCGCGCGCTGCGCAAGGATCTGCACCGCGCCGCCGAGATGTTCCCGCATGACGTGGTCGAATTGCGCGCCTTCCTGAGTGCCGAGGACGAGACCGCGATCCGCGCCACGCCCGGCCATGGTTCCGATGTCGAGATGTGGATGCTGGGATCGAGCCTGTTCGGCGCGCAGCTCGCCGCGCGGCTCGGCCTGCCTTACGCCTTTGCCAGCCATTTCGCGCCCGACCATCTCGATAGCGCGCTCGAACTCTATCGCCGCACCTTCGAACCCAGCGCGGCGCTCGACAAACCGCACGTCATGGTGGCGATGAACCTGTTCTGCGCCGATAGCACGGCGGGAGCCGAAATGCTCGCCAGCTCGCAGCTGCAATCCTTCGTCCGCCTGCGCACGGGCAAGCCCGGCAAGCTGCCCCCGCCCGTGCCCGACTATCGCGCCTTGCTCGACCCGCGCGCCCGCGCCATCGTCGACCATGTCGGCCAGGCGAGCGCGATCGGCACGCCGGACGAGGTTGCCAGCCAGGTCGACGCCTTCATCGCGCGCACCGGCGCCGACGAGGTCGTCTTCGGCGGGGCGACCTTTGACCCCGAGGCGCGCACCCGCTCGCTCGCGCTCGCAATGGGCGCGCTGACCGCCTGACTCTCTATGTCGGACACGCTTGCGGCGCGGTTCGGAGAGGCCTAGGGGCCGCTACGTAAACCCGCGCTGGAGAGAGCGCGTCAGGAGAGATCGGGCAGCCGTTTTCGGCCCGCCCGCCGAGAGGTTCTATGGGTTCCAAGCAAGCCGCCCCGCAACAAACCGACGGGCAGGCGCCCGCCATCGATTCCAAGCTGGTCGATAAGCTGGCAGGCCGGATGCGCGATTCGCTGCTTCCGGGCGATGACCCCATGGACAAGGACCGCCTGCACGAGGCCGCGCGATTCGTTCTCGAAGCGGGGGCCGCGCGCGAAATGAACCGCTCCGCGATCGCGCTCGAATCCCTGAGCGAGGAACGGCGCTTCATGCGCATCGCCATCGTCAATGACGACATGCCCTTCCTCGTCGATTCCACCGCCGCCGCCATCGCCGCCGCCGGGCTTTCGATCGACCGGCTGGTCCACCCCGTCGTGCCCGTGGAGCGCGCGCAGGATCGCCGCCTCGAAACGATCCTCGATAGCGATCCCGACGACGCCTTCTACGAATCGATGATCTACATCGAGACCTCGCGCGTCGATGCCCGCCAGCGCCGCGAATTGCTCGCGAGCCTCAAGGAAACGCTGGGCGACGTGCGCGCCGCGGTGCAGGACTGGCCGAAATTGCAGGCCGCCATGCGCGCCGATGCGGATGCGATCGAGAGCGAGGGCCCGGAAGGCGAACAGGGCGCGGAGGTGCTGCGCTGGCTCAATGAAGGGATGCTCACCCAGCTCGGGCACATGGTTCGCACCCGCGGCGGCGACGTCGAGGACGCGCTCGGCATCTGCCGCAAGAGCGCGCGCGAGCTGCTGGCGGAAAATTCCTACGAACGCGCCTTCGCCTGGTTCGAGGACAAGCAGAACACCCGCGTCCCGCTGATCATCAAGGCGAACCGCGTCGCCAACGTCCATCGCCGCGTGCCGCTCGACCTGTTCATCGTCCCGCGCTGGGAAGCGGGCAAGGCGGGCAAAAAGGTCGCCGCGCTCTCGATCCATGCGGGGGTCTGGACCAGCGCAGCCTTGGCCGCACCGCCGCGCTCGGTGCCGCGCCTCAAGGACCTGCTCGCCTCGATCGCGGAACGGCTCGATTTCGATTACGGGGGCCATGCCGGCAAGGCGCTGGTCCATGCCCTCACCGCGCTGCCACACGACCTCCTCGTCGGGTTCGCCGAAAAGGATGTGGAGCGCATCGCCACCAATATGATGGCGCTGGTCGATCGCCCGCGCCCCCGCCTCGCTCTGGTCGAAGCGCCTTTGTCGCGCCACCTCTTCGCCTTCGTCTGGTTGCCGCGCGACATGCTGGCGACGCAGGTTCGCCTCGAAATCCAGGCCTTGCTGGAAACCGGCGCCGAGGCCCGGATGCTGGACTGGAGCCTCGAGGTCGAGGGCGGCAACCTCGCCATGCTGCGCTTCGTGCTCGACATTCGCGATGGCGCGGCGAATTTCGACGCCAAGGCGCTCGACGATCAGTTGCAGACGATGCTGCGCGGCTGGACCGAGGCGGTCGAGACCGAACTCGCCACGCACCTCGAAGGCAGTCGCGCCGCCGCGATCGCCCTGCGCTTCGCCGAAGCCTTTCCGACTCCCTATCGCGGCCGCTTCGGCGCCCAGGAAGCCGCGCTCGACATCCTGCGCCTGCGCGGGCTGGGCCATCACGCGCTCGGCGAACAGGGCGGGGACGAGCATGGCCGCCAGCGCGGCGCCCGCCTCTATCGCGATCCCAGCGGCACGGCCCACGCGCTGCGCCTCAAACTTTATCAGGCCGAAGGCAGCCTGCCCCTGTCGGACGCGGTCCCGGCGCTCGAGAATTTCGGCTTCCACGTCCAGTCCGAAATGCCGACCTCGCTCGATGAGGGGAAGCTGGGGACGATCCACGACTTCACGCTCCGCCTCAATCCGGCAGTCGAAGCGGATGCGCTGGTCGAACGCGCCGAGACGATCGAGGATGCGATCGCCGCTGTCCTCAACGGCGAGGCGGAGAATGACTGCTTCAACCGCCTGGTCGCCGAAACCGGCCTGACCGCGCGCGAGGCGAACTGGCTGCGCGCCTTCTATCGCTATCTGCGCCAGACCGGCATGGGCTTCACGATCTACACCGTGGTCGATGCGCTGAGCGGCGCCTCCGACGTCACCCGTGCGCTGATCGCGCTGTTCACCGCGCGCCACGATCCCGAATTCGGGGCAGGACGCGAAGAGGCGATCGCCGCTGCCGAAGCCGCGATCAAGCGCGGGCTGGGCAAGGTGCAGGCGATCAATGACGATCGCCTGCTGCGCCTCTATCGCGCGCTGGTCGACGCGATCCTGCGCACCAACGCCTTCGCGCCTGCCGCGCAGGAGGCGCTGGCGTTCAAGATCGATTCCAAACTCGTCCCCAACCTGCCCAAGCCGGTCCCCTGGCGCGAAATCTTCGTCTATTCGCGCCGGGTCGAAGGGATTCACCTGCGCAGCGGGGCGGTGGCGCGCGGCGGCCTGCGCTGGTCCGACCGGCGCGACGATTTCCGCACCGAAATTCTCGGCCTGATGAAGGCGCAACGCGTGAAGAACGCGGTCATCGTGCCGACCGGGGCCAAGGGCGGCTTCTACCCCAAGCAATTGCCCGATCCGGTGATCGACCGCGATGGCTGGGCGGCGGAAGGCCAGGCCAGCTACGAGGTCTTCATCCGCACGCTGCTCTCGGTCACCGACAATATCGTCGACGAGACGGTGGTCCATCCCGACGCGGTCGAAATCCTCGATGGCGACGATCCCTATTTCGTGGTCGCGGCGGACAAGGGCACGGCGCGCTTCTCCGACGTCGCCAACGGCATCGCGCAGAGCCGCGACTTCTGGCTCGACGATGCCTTCGCCAGCGGCGGCTCCAACGGGTACGACCACAAGGCGATGGGCATCACCGCCAAGGGCGCCTGGGTCTCGGTCCAGCGGCATTTCCGCGAAATGGGCGTCGACGTGCAGAGCGAACCGATCGAGGTGGTCGGGTGCGGCGATATGTCGGGCGACGTGTTCGGCAACGGGATGCTGCTGTCGCAGGCGATCAAGCTGGTCGCCGCCTTCGACCACCGTCACATCTTCATCGATCCCGATCCCGATCCCAAGGCCAGCTTCAAGGAGCGCCAGCGCCTCTTCGACCTGCCGCGCTCGAGCTGGGAGGATTACGACGCCAAGCTGATCTCGCGCGGCGGCGGGGTGTTCCGGCGCGATGCGAAGACCATAACCCTTTCGAAGACCGCGCAGAAGACGCTGGGCCTCAAGGATGCGACGCACGAGCCCGATGCGGTGATCTCCGCGATCCTGAAGGCGCAGGTCGATCTCATCTGGTTCGGCGGCATCGGGACCTACATCAAGGCCGAACGCGAGAACAACGTGCAGGTCGGCGATCCCGCCAACGACGCGGTGCGCGTGGATGCGGGCAAGGTGCGCGCAAAGGTCATCGGCGAAGGCGCCAATCTGGGCGTCACGCAGGCCGGGCGGATCGAATTCGCGCTCACCGGAAATGAAGGGGCGGGCGGACGCATCAACACCGACTTCATCGACAATTCGGCGGGCGTCGATTGTTCGGACAACGAGGTCAATATCAAGATCGCGCTGGCCGCGGCGCGGCGGGCGGGCAAATTGTCCGAAGCGAAGCGCAACGCCCTGCTCGAACAGATGACCGACGAGGTCGCCGAGCTGGTTCTCGAGGACAACCGGATGCAGGCGCTCGCTTTGTCGATCGCCGAAACCGGTGGTTCGCGCGCCGCCGAAGCGCAATTGCGCCTGATCGAGAAACTGGAAGAGGGCGGCAATCTCGACCGGCGCACCGAAGGCCTTGCCGATGACGAAACGCTCGGCCGCCGCGCGAGCGAGGGGCTGGGCCTGACCCGGCCCGAATTGGCCGTCCTCCTCTCCTCGACCAAGCTGGTCCTGCAGGACGCGATCGAGAAGAGCCCGCTTTCGCACGACGAGGCGCTCGAGCCGATGCTGCTCGCCGCCTTTCCCGAGCCGATGCAGAAAAAGTATCGCGAGGAAATCCTCGGCCACCGGCTGCGGCGCGAACTGGTGGCGACGAAGCTTGCCAACCGGATCGTGAACCGCATGGGGATGGTCCATCCCTTCGAACTCGCCGAAGAGGAAGGCGCCACGCTCGATCAGGTGGCGGCGGCCTTCGTCGTCGCGACCCGATTGTTCGACATGGAGGCGCTCTGGTCTGAAATCGACGCGGCCGAGATGCCCGAAAGCGCGCGGCTGCGGCTGTTCGACCAGGCGGCGCGCGGCCTGCGCATCCAGATGGCCGACCTGATCGGCGCGGGCGTGGGCAGCGGCGATTTCGGCGCGGTCCTCGACGAACTCAGCCCGGGCGTCCACCGCCTGAGCGAGGAGACCGAGAACCTCCTCGCGGAGGAAACCCGCCAGCAATCCGACAAGCTGATCGACGACATGGCCGCGATCGGCGCGCCCGCCCCGCTGGCGGCCCGCGTCGCGCATCTGTTCGAAATGGACGGCGCGGTCGGCCTCGCCAAGCTCGCACGCGATCAGGAGATCGAGACCTGTTCGCTGACGCGCGCCTTCACCGAACTGGGCGCGGCGCTGGGCCTCGACTGGGCGCAGGCGACGGCGGCGATGATGAACCCGTCCGATGTGTGGGAACGGCTGCTGGTCGCGGGTCTCGCCCGCGATTTCCAGCAGATGCGGATCGACTTCCTTCGCCGTCTCTCGCGCAGGAAAGGCGCCAAGGACGACATGCCGGCGATGATCGAGAAATGGACGGGCGAGAATCAGGTCGCGGTGCGGCAGTTCCGCACCATGGTGAACCGCGCCCACGCCCAGACTCCGGTCGCGCCCGCCGCCCTCGCCCAGATCGCCAGCATGGCCCGCAACCTTCTGGGACGATAGGCACGGCTTGACCGCGCGCGTGCAAACGGCAATCCCCGCCCGCATGGAGAGAGCCGATATCGTCATCGTGGGTTCGGGGCATGGCGGGGCGCAGGCCGCCATCGCGCTGCGCCAGCAGGGGCACGAGGATACGATCCTCATGCTCAGCCGCGATCGCACCCCGCCTTACGAGCGCCCGCCGCTTTCGAAGGAATATCTCGCGGGCGACAAGCCGCTGGACCGCATCCTGATCCGCCCGCCCTCCTTCTGGGAGGACAAGGGGGTCGCGGTCGAGCTGGGCGTCAACGTGTCCGAAGTCGATGCGATGGCGCGCGAAGTGGTCCTCGGTGACGGACGCCGGATCGGATACCGCAAGCTGATCTGGGCGGGCGGGGGCGATCCGCGCCGCCTGTCCTGCCCCGGATCGGACCTCGCGGGCATCCATTCGGTGCGCCACCGCATGGACGTCGATGCCATTCGCGCCGATCTCGAAATCGGCGCGCGGCGCGCCGTGGTGATCGGTGGGGGTTATATCGGCCTCGAAGCAGCGGCGGTCCTGCGCAAGCTCGATTGCGAGGTCACGATTCTCGAGGCGCAGCGCCGCGTCCTGAATCGCGTCGCAGGCGAGGAATTGAGCGCCTTTTACGCAGCGGAACACCGAAGCCAGGGCGTCGATCTGCGGCTGGAAACCGCGGTCGAACGGATCGAGGGCAAGGACGGGCGAGTCGCGGCCGTCATCACCGACAAGGGCGAGGCGATCGCCTGCGATATCGTGGTGGTCGGGATCGGCATCGTCCCCTCGGTCGGCCCGCTGATTGGCGCGGGCGCGGCGGGATCGAACGGCGTCGATGTCGACGCATATTGCCGCACCAGCGTGGACGACATCTATGCCATCGGCGATTGCGCGGCCCATGCAAACCCGTTCGCCGACAATGCCGTGATCCGCCTGGAATCGGTGCAGAACGCCCACGACATGGCGACCTGCGCCGCGAAGGCGATCATGGGCGACAAGCAGCCTTATGAAGCGGTGCCGTGGTTCTGGTCGAACCAGTACGATCTCAAATTGCAGACCGTCGGCCTTTCACTCGACCATGACGAGGCGGTGCTGCGCGGCGATCCCGAAGCGCGCAGCTTCTCGGTCGTCTATCTCAAGGAAGGCCGGGTGATCGCGCTCGACTGCGTCAACCGGGTCAAGGATTACGTGCAGGGCAGGAAACTGATCGAAGCGCGCGCCGAAATCGACCCGGAGCTGCTGGCGGACGATACGGTCCCGCTCAAGGAACTGCTCTGAGCCGCGCGGCGGCCCAGTCCGCCGCGTCGCGCACCACCGGATCGGGATCGCCGCGTAAGCGCTCGACCTGCCCCAGCAAGTCCGCATTGGCGCTGTTTCCCGCCGCATAGAGGCAATTGCGCACGAACCGGTCGCGCCCGATCCGCTTGATGGGGGAACCGGAGAAGAATTGCCGGAAGCCCGCATCGTCGAATTGGAGGAACTGGGCGAGGCGCGGGGCCACCAGCTCCTCGCGCGGGGCGAGTTTGAGATGGCGGTGCGCAGTCTCGGCGAACTTGTTCCAGGGACAGACCGCCAGGCAATCGTCGCAGCCATAGATCCGATTGCCGAGCGCCGCGCGGAATTCCTCCGCCACCGGTCCCTTGTGCTCGATCGTCAGATAGGAAATGCAGCGCCGCGCATCCAGTTGATAGGGCGCGGGAAAGGCGTCGGTCGGGCAGGAAGCCTGGCATTTGCGGCACGATCCGCACAGGTCGCGCCCCGATGGATCGGGCGCGAGATCGAGCGTCGTGTAGATCGCGCCCAGAAACAGCCAGCTGCCGTGATCGCGGCTGACCAGATTGGTGTGCTTGCCCTGCCAGCCGATCCCCGCCGCCTGCCCCAGCGGTTTCTCCATCACCGGCGCGGTGTCGACGAAGACCTTCAATTCGCTCTCCGGCTCGCGCGCGATCATCCAGCGGGCGAGCGCTTTCAGCGCCTTCTTGACGACGTCGTGATAGTCGCGCCCCTGCGCATAGACGGAGATGCGCGCGGCTTCGGCATCGCCCTCCAGTGCCAGCGGATCGCCATCGGGCGCATAGCTCATGCCGAGGGCGATGACGCTGCGCGCGTCAGGCCAGAGGCCTTGCGGGGAGGCGCGCTGGTGTTTCCGCGCCTCCATCCATTCCATCGAGCCATGGCGCCCGTCGCCCAGCCACTCCTCCAGCCGCTCTCCATTCAAAGGATCGGTCGCCGCGCTCGCGAAGCCGCAGGCGGCAAAGCCCAGCGCGGCCGCTTCGGCGCGCAGATCCTCCTGAAAAGACGCGGCGTTAACCAATCTGCTGTTGCTCCGGTTCACGCGTGCCGGTTACCTGCACCCGGATGGCAACCCAAGCGCAAACTCCCAGGCACGAGACTTTGGCGATCGAAGCAAGCGGGCTCGTCAAGCGCTTCGACGATACGCTGGCGGTGGATGGGATCGACCTCTCTGTGCCCGCGGGCGCGATCTACGGGATTCTCGGCCCGAACGGTGCGGGCAAGACGACGACCCTGCGCATGTTGCTCGGCATCATCGAGCCGGACGAAGGCGTCAGGCGCATCTTCGGCCATGACCGCCCGCACGATATCGCGCGCCTGATCGGCTATCTTCCCGAAGAGCGCGGCCTCTATCCCGCGATGAAATGCGACGAGGCGATCGCCTTCATGGGCGCCTTGCGCGGCCTGCCGCTCGACGAAGGACGCAGGCGCGGGCGCGAATTGATGGAGGCGCACGGGCTCGGCCACGCAGTCGAGCGCCAGATCCGGCAATTGTCGAAGGGCATGGCGCAGACCGTCCAGCTGCTCGGCACGCTGGTCCATCGCCCCCGCCTCGTGGTGTTGGACGAGCCGTTCAGCGGATTGGATGCGATCAACCAGGGCAAGCTCGAAACGATGATCCGCGCGCTCGCCGATGACGGTGTCACCGTGATCTTCTCGACTCATGTGATCCACCATGCCGAGCGGTTGTGCGACGATGTCGCGATCATCGCGGGGGGCAAAGTGCCCTATGCAGGCTCGGTCGACGCCGCCCGCGACCGGATTCCGGCACAGGTGCGGCTGGAAACGCGCCGTGCGGAGGGGGAATGGCGCACCGCGCTGCCCGCCGACGCGCGGCACGATCCCAAGAAGGACGGGCCCAGGAAAGATGGCAGCCATTTCTGGTATTTCCCCCTGCCTGCGGGCGGGATCGAGGCGTTGCTGAAGCGTCTCATCGAAGGCGAAGCAGGCGTGCTGTCGCTCTCCATCGAACGCGCGGGGCTGCACGACGCTTTCGTCGAAATCGCAGGCGCCGCGGCGGCGAAGGCGATGAAGGACGAGGTGCAGCCATGACCGCCTCGCGCCTCTCGCTCTGGCAGGCCGCCTGGGTGATCGCCCGGCGCGACATGCGCGCGATCCTGTTCAGCAAGGCCTTCCTGCTCTTCCTGCTCGGGCCGGTCTTCTTCGGCGGTATCAGCCTCGGCGCGGGAATGCTCGGCGCAAAGGCAGCAGGCAGCGCCGAGCCGCCCCGGCTGGCCGTGATCCTGTCATTGCAGGAAACCGCCGACCTGCGCCGCGCATATGCCGAACTCGCGCCGCTGGTCGACCTGCCCATCGTCGAAGCGGTCCGGGCCGACGAGGCGCCCGATCCCCAGGCTTTGCTGACCGATAAGACACGCAATTTCGGTGCGGTTCTTACTGGATCGCTCGCCGCCCCGCGCCTCACCGGGACAGCGGACCAGATCGAACGCTGGCGCGGGCGCGTCGCCCTGCTGGCGGCGCGCGCGCAAGGCGACAGCACGACCTATCCCGAAATCGCACTCGATCCGACCAGCACCAGCGTCGCCAGCGCGCGCACCGCGCAGACCGGGACCGCCACGGCCGGGATCACCCTGCTGTTCCTGCTGACCATGCTGCTGGCCGGGATGGTGCTGTCCAACCTCGTCGAGGAAAAGGCCAACAAGATCATCGAGATCCTTGCCGCCGCGATTCCCATGGATGCGGTGTTCGTGGGCAAATTGTTCGCCATGCTCGGCGTCAGCTTCGTGGGGCTGGCGGTGTGGGGCGCGATTGCTGGGGTCGCGATCCTGCTCGGCGGGGCGGCGATCCCCGCGCTGGTGGCACCCGCAGTCGGCTGGCCGCTCTTTGTCGCGCTGTTCGTGGTCTATTTCGCGCTCGCCTATCTGTTGATCGGGTCGATCTTCCTGACCGTTGGCTCGATGGCGGCGACAGTGCGCGACGTGCAGACCCTGTCCATGCCCGCCACCATCGCGCAGCTTGCCGTGTTCTTCCTCGCCACGTTCGCGATGACCGATATCGGATCGCCGATGGAGCTGTTCGCCTGCATCTTCCCGCTCTCCTCCCCCTACGCCATGGTCGGCCGCGCGGCGCAATCGGCGGCCTTGTGGCCGCATCTTCTCGCGCTTTTCTGGCAGGTCATGTGGGTGGCGATCTTCGTGCGGGTGGGCGCGCGCATGTTCCGGCGCAAAGTGATGAAATCGGGGCCCGCTGGGCGCAAGCTGAAAAGGAAGCGCGCGCCTGCCGGCTGACCGCTTTGTGACCGGATTGGGTTTTCAATCGCAACCCTGTTGACACCGATGTCAGTTGCGGCAGGATGCGTTCCTGAGATGCGCGACCGCTCGGGAGTCGCCGCCGACGGAGAGAGACCATGGCCACCGCCCCCATTCAGCGGCCGCAAGTCCGCCGCGAGCCAAGCGCCTACGAAGCGCTCAAATCGCATTTCGACCAGCATCCCGAGCATCGCCCGCATCATCTGCACAAATGGGATGTCAGCCGCAGCGACATCTACGCCGAAAACACCTGGCATCCGATCTTCCGCGAAATGCGCGAGGCCGGGCCGCTGCACTACATCCCCGAGAGCCCCTTCGGCCCCTATTGGGCGGTCGTCGGCCACAAGGCGATCCAGCATATCGAGGCGCTGCCCGAGACGTTCTCGTCGAGCTGGGAATATGGCGGGATCACCATCCTCAATCGCCTGAGCGAGGAGGAACTGGCCGAGAGCGGCGTCGATCGGCGCGAGCTGCCGATGTTCATCGCGATGGATCGCCCCGAACACACCGGCCAGCGCCGCACCGTGGCGCCGAAATTCACCCCCAGCGCGATGACCGCGATGGAGGACGAGATCCGCCAGCGCACCGGCGAGGTGCTCGACCGCCTGCCGCACGGCGAAACCTTCGACTGGGTCGAAGAGGTCTCGATCGAGCTGACGACGGGAATGCTCGCCATCCTGTTCGGCTTCCCCTGGGAGGATCGCCGCCTGCTGACCTTCTGGTCCGACTGGTCTGGCGATACCGAGCTCGCCTCGGTGCGCGATCTCGACAAGATGCGCTGGGAAATCCTCCACGAGATGGGCGCCTATTTCCAGGCGCTCTGGGCCGAGCGGATGCAGGACCCCGAACCCGGCGACGATCTTATCTCGATGATGATCCATTCCGAGGCGATGAGCCAGATGCGGCCCGAGGAATTCATGGGCAATCTGGTGCTGCTGATCGTGGGCGGGAACGACACCACCCGCAATTCGATGAGTGGCTTCGTCTACCAGCTCGACAAGAACACCGATCAGCGCAGCAAGTTCGAGGAAGACCCCTCGGTCATTCCCAATGCGGTGCAGGAAATGCTCCGCCTGCAGACCCCGCTCGCGCATATGCGCCGCACCTGCACCGAGGATACCGAGGTGTTCGGCCAGACCATCAGGAAGGGCGACAAGGTGGTTCTGTGGTATCTCAGCGCCAATCGCGATGAGGAGGTGTTCGACGATCCCGATGCGCTCGATCTCACCCGCGACAATGCGCGGCGGCATATCGCCTTCGGATACGGCATCCATCGCTGCGTCGGCGCGCGGCTGGCGGAATTGCAGCTGAAGATCCTGCTCGAGGAAATGCACAAGCGTCGCCTGCGCGTCGACGTGGTCGGCGATGTCGAGCGGGTGCGGGCGAATTTCGTCCATGGCTTCCGCAAGCTGGAAGTCCAGGTCTCGACATTCTGAGCACCGGGGGCGTTTCGGCGATCAAGCCCCGGTTCAGGCCCGTTCGCCTAGGGTGACGACCATGACCAAAACCTTCACCACGCATCGCCGCGGCCTGTTCGGCCTTTTCGGAACCGGCGCGGCCACCGCCGTCCTCGCCGCTTGCGGCAGCGGGGCGCAGGCCAAGAGCTTCCCGGTCGCGCATAGCGAAGCGGAATGGAAGAAGCGCCTGACCAAGGCCGAGTTCTACGTCCTGCGCCAAGAAGGGACCGAGCGCCCCTATTCCAGCCCGCTCAACGAGGAAAAGCGCAAGGGTGTGTTCGCCTGCGCGGGGTGCGGCAACGCGGTCTATTCCTCGCGCACGAAATTCGACAGCGGAACGGGCTGGCCGAGCTTCTGGGACGCGCTGCCCGGTGGGGTCGGCACCAGCCGCGATTTCAAGCTCGGCTATCCGCGCACCGAAGTCCATTGCGCCGATTGCGGCGGGCATCTGGGTCACATTTTCGATGACGGCCCGAAGCCGACCGGCAAGCGCCACTGCATCAACGGCGTGGCGATGGACTTTCGGCCCGCTTGATCTGGCCGCCCGAACGGGTCGACCCGATTTTATTCGGACAACAGGACCGGGCTCTGGATCGAAGCGGCCATGCGCGCGAAATCGGCCAGTGAGAAGGTCGTGTCGAAGGCGAGGCCGTATTCGGGCGCCCGGCGCCAGCGCACCTTGGCCCGGATCTCGGGAAGCTCGCTTCCGGTCAGCTTGACGGTCTGGGCGATGGCGAGCGGCATGTCGCAATCGAGGCACGCCCCCTGTTGCGAGAGGTTGCGCGTGATCGCCTGGCCGCGCCCGGTCAGGCAAGCGACTTCGACCGGAATTTCGATATTCAGGCGCAATTGGCGTTTGGGGTAATTGGTCGTTTCGCGGATCAGGGTTTCGACTGGGACCGGATTCAGGAAGGTGAAGCTGCCTTCGCGCCCCTCAGAGCGCACCTTCTGCAATTCGAACCCTTCCCCATTGGGAAGCTCAAGCGCCATCCGGTCGCCGCTCGGCAGGCGGTGGAAGGTGCGCAGCGAGATCCCGGTGGCGGACACGTCGCGAATCACGCACACGAATTCGCCCGAGCCGCAGATGAGCTTCGCCGAGCGAATCAGCGAGGTATAGCGCGTCGCGCCCCGCTGATCGCGCGTCTGCGGGTGATCTCCCGCCGCTTCGAAATCCGTTTCGGGATAGCCCATCGTCCCGCAAGCCCCTGTTTTCGCGCAAATCACCAGCCTGCAGGATGCGGCCGATCAGACGACCATCATCTAACCAAGCTAGGTTAAGATGGGGTAAGCGCGGGGGGATATGCGCAATTTACGCTATTGCAGGGCCCATAGCATCATGGTGCGGGTGGCGGGACTCGAACCCGCACGTCCAAAGGACAAGGGATTTTAAGTCTAGTCGCCAAACATTCCCGGCAATGCTAGGCGGTCCCTAACCCTCTGCCATCGCGTGATAATTCGCGGAAAACCGCCTGCCAGAACATTCCGGGAACCGTCGATTCGTCCCGCGCCTCATTACACACGCTTTACACACGGCCCGACGCGAACCTGTTTTTGCCCTGTTGTTACAGGTTGTTTCGTCGCCATCAGTCCATTGTGAACCCGGGCGGCGGCGGGGGCATTCCGCTGTTAGGATTGCGGAGGCCAGCCGATCGCGCACCGCCGAGAACGGGAGCGCCGTAGTAGCCCCGAAACTCCGCGTGAATGTGGTCCCCTTCGTTAAGAATTTTTGCTCCCGGATAAGCTTCGCGCACCTTCGCGCCGAGCCATGCCATCGACTTACCGGGTGGCGGTGCCAGATCGAGCGCGCCCC
>Ga0114912_1000094_pt1 | contig 55241 bp, 48 predicted proteins | sample MalvirDeepMed_51_FD_89713 | JGI IMG/M metagenome (GOLD analysis project Ga0114912, IMG submission 89713) | Marine viral communities from the Global Malaspina Expedition - Malaspina viral metaG DeepMed_51 | ecosystem: Environmental > Aquatic > Marine > Oceanic | place: Mediterranean Sea...
AGCGCAAGAGGGAGCGCGTCGACCAGCGCCGTCAGCTCACTGCCCGCGCGCGCAGCTGAGTCTTGTTCACGCGATCTGCCAGTCAGGAGAAACGATAGTCATGGCCAATTGCGGCTCCAGCCCCCACGGTGACATCGCCAACCTCATCGCCAGTGATGGCGGCACCCCGCCGGGCCGTCAGGCCACGCGCATCGCGCGCTTCGGACAGGCGATGCAGCAGCGGCGTGGTCTGATCCAGCTGGTGCAATGGCTGGTGGTCGGCATCTATGCCTTTCTGCTGGTGGTGCCTGCGTTGCTGCCACTGCCGGATTACCAGGCGCATATCCTCACCAATCTGACGGTGTTCGCCGAGTTCGTGTTCTGGGGGCTGTGGTGGCCCTTCGTGCTGATCAGCATGGTGCTGATGGGCCGCGTGTGGTGCGGTGTCTTCTGCCCCGAAGGCACCCTGACCGAAGCCGCCAGTCGCATCGGCCTCGGTCGCCCGATTCCCGGCTGGATGCGCTGGGGCGGCTGGCCCTTCGTGGCCTTCCTCGGCACCACGCTGTATGGCCAGCTGGCCAGCGTCTATCAGTACCCGCTGGGCGCACTGGTGGTACTGGGGGGCTCGACGGTGGCCGCGATCATCGTCGGGCTGATCTACGGCAAGGGCACCCGCGTCTGGTGCCGTCAGCTGTGTCCGGTGAATGGCGTCTTCAATCTGCTGGCGCGCCTGTCACCGACCCACTTCCGTACCGACCAGGCCCGCTGGAACGCCCACAATCAGGCTGTCCGTCAGGGCAACGCCGTGCGCATGCACGCCCCTGACTGCGCGCCGCTGATTCCGCTCAAGCAGCTCGACAGTGCCGGTGACTGCCATGTCTGCGGACGCTGCAGCGGCTACAAGGACGCGATGCAGCTGGAGTGGCGTGCGCCGGGCGTGGAGCTGGTCGAGCCGCCGCAGCCGGTGCGCTTCACCCACTACTCGGTGCTGGTGTTCGGCCTGCTCGGCATCGCCATCGGCGCCTTCAGCTGGAGCGCCAGCCCGTGGTTCGTCGCCCTCAAGCAGCAGCTGGCCTTCTGGCTGATCGATCACGATCTGATGTGGCCGCTGACCACCACCCTGCCGACCTGGATTCTGACCAACTACCCCGAGCACAACGATGTCTTCAACCTGCTCGATGGCAGCCTGATCACGCTGTGGATCGTGGTCGGTGGCGGCCTGCTGGGCGCGCTCACCAGCCTGCCGCTGCTGCTGGGCAACTGGCTGATGGGTGGCAAGGCGACGCTGTCACGCCTGTGGCACCTCTCGCTGAGTCTGATTCCGCTGGGCGGGCTGGGCGTGTTTCTCGGCCTCTCCGCCACCACCATGACGCTGCTGCGCGGCGATGGCATCAATCTCACCTGGGCCAATGATCTGCGCGCCACCCTGCTGGCACTGGCCTGTCTGTGGGGGCTGCGGCTGGCCTGGCGCATCACCGGCGAGCAGCGCAACGGCGGCCTGCTCGCCGGCAACGCTGCACGGCTGATCGGTACCGCGAGTGTCGCGCTGGCCTGCCTGCCCGCACTGGGCATCTGGTATCTGATGTTCTGGGGCTGGTGACGCCCTGCTGGCTGAATGCTGACTGACAGAGGCTCAATGCCTGAAAGACAAAGACCCGCCGATTGGCGGGTCTTTGTCTTTCAGCGACATGCGGCGTTTTCTCAAAGTACGCTCAAGGAGCCTTCAAGGCGCCATCAGTGCGCTGGGCTCTGTTCGCCACTTTCGCTGGCATCCGCCTTGCTGGCCGGGTCTTGCGGGCGACGGAACAGGAAGGCCGCCACGCTGCCGACTACATAGACCGCGCCCAGCCACAGGAAGATATTGTCGAAGGCCAGCACCTCGGCCTGGATGCTGATGCGCTGGGCGATCATCTGCACACCGGCCTGCCACGGATCAGCCAGCCCCGCGAAGGTCGACTGATAGCTTGCCAGCTGATCGATCACCACCTGGCGGCTCTGGTCGATGGCCCCGATCATCTGGTTCCAGTGATAGTCCTCACGCAGCTCGCGGATGGTATCGATCAGCGCCAGTCCCACCGCGCCGCCCAGGTTGCGCATCACGTTGAACAGGCCACTGCCGTTGCCTATCTCGTGGGGCGCCAGACGCCCCATCGCCAGCCGGGAGACCGACAGCAGCACCATGATCTGGCCCGCGCCGCGGATCACCTGCGGCCAGAAGAAGTCATCGAAGCCCGAGTCCGAGGTCAGGTGCACGTTCATGCCGGTGCCGAGGCCGGTCAGCACCAGGCCGATGCACAGCATCAGGCGCAGATCGATGCGGTCGGAAAGCTTGCCCGCCACCGGCGCCATCAGGAACATCACCACGCCGCTGACGAACATCACCTGCCCGATCTGCACGCTGGAGAAGCCGGAAATCGAACCGAGAAACAGCGGCACCAGATAGACCAGCCCGTAGAGCACCACGCCGATCCAGAAGCCGATGATCGCCCCCAGCGCGAAGTTGCGGTCCCTGAACGCCCGCAGGTCGACGATGGGGTTGCTGGTCGTCAGCACGCGCCAGAAGAAGCCGACCGCCGCCACCGCGCACACCACGCTCCAGAACAGGATCAGCGAACTGGCGAACCAGTCATCGCCGGGCCCCTCCTCGAGCACGAATTCGAGACTGCCGAGAAAGACCGCCATCAGCGCCAGCCCCAGCGTATCCAGACGACTGAGCAGACCGCGGTCGCCGCTGTCGATCTCCAGATTGCGCCACACCAGCGCCGCCACGATGATGCCCGGCACCAGATTGACCAGAAACAGCCAATGCCAGCTCATGTATTCGGTGATGTAGCCGCCGACGGACGGCCCGATGGAGGGCGCCATGGTCGCCACCAGGCCGATCACCGCCTGGATGCTGCCCATCATGCGGCGCGGGAAGATCGAGAAACTGGCCGCCTGGGTCAGCGGAATCATCGCCCCGCCCATGAAGCCCTGGACCGCACGCAGCACGATCAGGGCTTCCAGCGAGGTCGAGAGCGCACAGCCCAGGCTCGCCAGCGTGAAGCCCAGCGCCGAGACGGTCAGCACCAGCCGCGTCGAGAAGATGCGCGCCAGCATGCCGGAGAGCGGAATCATCACGATCTCGGCGATCAGGTAGCTGGTCTGCACCCAGGAGATCTGGTCCTGACTGGCGGCCAGGCCCGCCTGCAGCTCGTTGAGCGAGCTGGACACGATCTGGATATCCAGAATCGCCATGAACATGCCGAACACCGCGGCCACGAAGCCGATCTGCTGGCGGCGCGTCGGCATGTCACTGGCGCTGCCCGCGGGGGGCTGGCTCGGGGATTGAGCCGAGGACTGAGTCGTCTCGGCCATGCTTACTGCGCTCCGCGATCAGCGCTGGCGACCTGCGCGGCATCGGGCGCGATGACGTCCCTGGAGAGGCTATCGACGGCATAGGAGCCGGTGTCCGAAAGCTCTCGTGTATCGACGCTGGGGATGACCGACAGGCCGGCGCGCAGACGCGGCAGCGCATCCGCTGGGCCGGTCAGGCGAATGCGCACCGGCACACGCTGGACGATCTTGTTGAAGTTGCCGGTGGCGTTGTCGGTCGGCAGCAGGCTGAACTCGGTGCCGGTCGCCGGCGCCAGGCTATCCACCACGCCCTCAAACTCGATGTCCGGGTAGGCGTCCACCTCGAGACTGACCGGCTGGCCGACGCGCATGCGCTCGGTCTGGGTTTCCTTGTAGTTGGCCACCACATAGGCGCTCTTCACCGGCACCAGCTGCATCAGGGTCAACGAGGCGCTGGCCATGGTGCCCACCTCGACACTGCGATTGCCGACCACGCCATCCTGCGGCGCGTAGATCGAGGTCTTCTCCAGCTGGTGGCGCGCGTAGGCGAGATCCGCCGCCGCTGACACCACCTGGGCACGCGCCGATTCCAGCTGCGCCTTGTAGACCTCAAGCTGCTGCTGGGCAGACACCAGCGCGGCCTGCTTCTGGGCAACGCTCGCCTCGGCGGTTCGCATGGTCACCTGGTCATCTTCATAGGACTGACGCGAGGCGTAGCTGCGGCTCTCCAGACTTCTGGAGCGCTTGAGATGCAGCGCCGCCTGATCGCGTTCGGCCCTGGCCGAGGCCAGCGATGCCTTGGCCTCGTCGATCTTGGCGCCTTGCAGGTCCAGCTGACGCTCGGCCTGGACTTCCCCGGTGCGGGCGTTGTCCAGCGCGGCACTGGCCTGGTCCAGATTGGCCCTGGCATCTTCGTCATCCAGCTGCACCAGCAACTGCCCCTTCTTCACCGGCTGGTTGTCGTGCACCAGCATGCGCGTCACCCGCGCGGTGATCTCGGAGCGCACCGCGACGCTGTCGGTACGCACATAGGCGTTGTCGGTCTCCTGCATGAAGCGCCCGACCTGCCACCATTCGACCCCCATCACTCCGCCAGCGATCACGCCCGCCACCACGATGAGTGCCACGACACCCTTGCCTGCCTTGTTCATTCGGCGACTCTCTCTTGCTGCCTGTCGGTGACAGGCGTGTAATCTGTCTGACGCTGCGGATGAGGCGGCCACGGCGCTTGCGAGCGCTCAGGCCACGGCTGTCATCTTGCATCGCCACAAAGTGTAATGAATACTACACTTCCTTGAGGCAGCCCCGACAGTTTCGACAGACAGCGTCTCTCGTTCGCAATATCGCAACCTTGCCTGTTTCAGGCGGTTTCCGGATCACAGACAGGACACTCACATGACTGATTCGCCCTCATCAGAGACCGCCCCTGACTCGGGAAGCACCACGACCCGCGCCTCACCGCGCGGGGAAGCACGCCGCAAACGCCAGCTGGAAGTCGCGCGCGAACATTTCCTCGAACACGGCTTCGCCGCGACCAGCATCAATGAGATCGCCCGGCAGGCAGGCGGATCACTGGCAACGCTGTATCGTAATTTCGGCAACAAGGACGGCCTGTTTCTGGCCGTGATGCAGCAGGAGGCGCAGACGGTGTGGTCGGTGATGGACCACGAAGCCAACGAGACACGCAGTGTCGAGGAAGCGCTGGAAGACTTCGGCATGGCGATGCTGGCGCTGGCCCTCGCGCCCGAACTGATCCGCCTGTTCCGTGGCCTCGCCTTCGAGAGCGGCCGCAACCCGCAGCTCGGCAAGCTGTTCCTCGACAACGGCCCCAAGCTGACCCGACAACGCCTGGCAGACTACCTGTCGCGTCAGGTCGCCCAGGGCCACCTGCCGTCCACCGGCCTCGGCCAGGAACCACTGGCCGCCGCCAACCTGCTCACCGGCATGCTGCTCAACCCGCTGCATGTCGACGCCCTGCTCGGCTGCCCACCCGACACCGAAAGCCCGGAACAACTCCGCCCACATGTCAGACGCTGTGTGCGCGTCTTTCTTGCTGGCTTCGGAGCAAGTTGAAGAGCTGGCAGGTTTCGGTGCCAGTTAGAAAGCTTGCTGGCTTCGGAGCTTGATCATCGGCCCACTGACACAAAGACGCCGAGTCGACTGACTCGGCGTCTTTGTGTGCAAGAGAGATTATCTGCGGGAAGTGAGCGATGGCCGCCAGGCGAGTGGCCTCAGGCGGGCCTTGGCTGGCGCAGGCGCGACAGCCACCCGCCGCTGCGTGCCTGGGCGCGTACGCCGGGGAAGTTGAGTTCGACCTGGCGCAGGCACAGGGTCAGCAGGATGGTCAGCACGAGGTAGATGGCGCCGATGAACAGCAGCGGCTCGTAGGTGAGGAAGTTCTCGTCGCGGATGATATTGGCGACCTGCAGCAGGTCCATCATGGCGATCGTCGAGACCAGCGGCACCGACTTGAGCAGCAGGATCATCTCGCCGGTCAGGGTCGGCAGACATAGCTGAATGGCGCGCGGCAGCCACAGACGCGTGAAGACCTGGAACGGCCCCATGCCGAAGGCGCGCCCCGCTTCCCGCTCGCCCGGCGGCACGCTGAGCAGTGCCCCGCGCAGGACTTCACCGGTATAGGCGCCCACCGAGAGGGTGAAGGTCAGGGTGGCGTAGAAGAACGGATCACGCAGGATGCCCCAGAACATGCTCTCGCGAATGCCGGGAATGCCTTCCAGCAGCCGGCCGATGCCGTAATAGAAGAAGAACAGCTGCACCAGCAGGGGCGTGCCGCGCATCACGATGGAGACGCCGCTGGCCAGCCAGGCGAGAGGCCTGGGACCCTTGATGCGCGCCATCGCCATGCCGACCGCCAGCGTGAAGCCGAGCACGGCCGACACCACCAGCAGCACCAGGGTGTTGATCAACCCTGTCCACAGCGATTCCTGATAATAGGGGTCCGATAACCAGCTGAAATCCATGTCACGCCTCCTGGGCTGAAATATCGGGTTCGCCGCGGCGCACGTAGCGCTCCAGACGACTGAACGCGGCGCTCGAGGTCAGGGTCATCAGCAGATAGAGCAGCCCCGCCACGCTGTAGAACAGGAAATAGGCGCGCGAACTGGCGGCCGCCTGCTGCACGGTGAAGAACAGCTCGCTGAAGCCGATGACGCTGATCAGGGCGGTGTCCTTGATCAGGATCAGCCACAGGTTGGACATGCCCGGCAGTGCGTTGGGCAACATGCCCGGCAGCGTGATGTAGCGAAAGCGCGCCATGGGCGAGAAGCCGTAGGCATCGGCCGCTTCCAGCTGGCCCTTGGGAATGGCCAGGATGGCGCCGCGAAAGACTTCGGTCATGTAGGCGCCCTGCACGAAGGCCAGTACGCCGACGGCGGTGACGAAGCCGCTGATCTCGACCTTGCCAGCGACACCCAGCGCGTTCATCAGGGCAGTGAGCGCCTGGGAGCCGCCGTAATACAGCAGGATGATCAGCAGCAATTCCGGCACCGCACGCACGGCCGTCGAATAGCTGGTGGCCAGCGCGCGCAGCGGCGCCCAGGGGCTGAGTCGTGACGCCGCTCCCACCAGCCCGAGCAGCAAGCCGATGGCGTAGGCGGCGAAGGCGATCTGCAGGGTGGTGACGGCGCCGGCGAGTATCGGGGCCGCCCAATCGGCGAGCCCTTCCTGGGCGAACTGGGACATGATCAGCGTCCTTCTCGTATCAGTAGGAAATGGCGGATGCGATACGCGAGGCGTGCTGACCGGGCGACCTCAGCCGGCCGGCCAGCACGCGCAGGATCAGCCCAGGCAGACGTCGGTATCGAAGTACTTGTTCGAGAGCGCCGTGCAGGTGCCGTTCGCATAGACCTGGTGGATGGCGCCATCGAGCGCCTCTTTCAGCGCGCCATCTTCCTTGCGTACCCCGACACCGGCACCGATGCCGTAGGCCTCGTGCTGCGGCGTGGTCGCCTTGATCTCGAAGTTGCTGGCCTCGTCACGCTTGACCAGTGCGCTCATGGCGATCTCGTCGGCCAGGATCACGTCCACGCGCCCGGACAGCAGGTCACTGTTGACCTGCTCCTGCTGGTCATACAGGCGCACATCGACGCCAGTGCTGCGCAGTGCTCGACGCGCGAAGTTGGCGTGGGTGGTCGCCGCCTGGGTGCCGAGAATCTTGCCGTCGAGGCCGTCCGGAATCTCGAGTTCGAGATCCTTGGCGGCCACGTAGGCGCCGGGCGAGTTGTAGTAGGGGATGCTGAAGTCGATGACCTTCTCGCGGGCCTTGGTGATGGTCATCGAATTCATGATCATGTCGATGCGACCGGCCTTCAGTGAGGGGATGATGCCGCTCCAGCCGGTCGGGGTGATCTCGCATTCACGCTGCATGGCGTCACAGATCGCCTCGGCCAGCTCCACTTCAAAACCGGTCCACTCGCCGCTGGCGGAGGTGTAAGTAAAGGGCGGGTAAGGTTCCGCGGAGATACCGATCTTGAGGGTGTCGGCGGCATGCACCTGAGCGGCGCCCAGCGTCAGTCCACCCACCGCCAGTCCCCCCATCATCAGGGCGCCTGCCAGCTTGCGCAGCGCAGAGGTGGGGGCAGAGGTGGAAGTGGAAGCAGAGGCAGAACGCGTTCCGCGCGTGGTCAGTGAAGGTGTCTTGGCAGCGAATCCAGCGTCGTTCATCAAGGTCATCAGGCCATCTCCTGGCTGTTGTTGTGGGTCCATCTACGTCATGGCGGGGAGGTCCATGCCGGGGTGATGCAAGCAGGGCTCAGGCGGCCGGTGCGATGAAGCGGCGGCAGCGCTCGTGCTCGGTCTGCTCGAAGACCTCCGCCGGGCTTCCGGCCACGCCTACCCTGCCCTCATCGAGGAACACGATCTGATCGGAGACTTCTCTGGCGAAGGCCATCTCGTGGGTCACCATCAGCATGGTGCGGCCCTCATCGGCGAGGCTGCGGATGACGCCGAGCACTTCACTGACCCGCTCCGGGTCCAGCGCCGAGGTCGGCTCATCGAAGAGCAGCACGCGCGGCTCCATCGCCAGCGCACGCGCGATCGCGACCCGCTGCTGCTGGCCGCCGGAGAGAAAGGCCGGATAGCTGTCGGCGCGTTCCAGCATGCCGACACGTTCCAGATAGTGCTCCGCGATGCGCGTCGCCTCGCGGCGTGACATGCCCTTCACGCGCATCGGTGCCTCGGCGACATTGCCGAGCACGGTCAGGTGCGGCCACAGATTGAACTGCTGGAAGACCATGGTGACCTTGGAGCGCAGGCGCTGGATCTGACGACGATCCAGCCCGATGAGGCCACCACGGCTGTCGCGGTCGAAGCGCACATGCTCATCGGCGATCGACAGCTCGCCCCGATCGGGGCGCTCGAGCAGGTTCATGCAGCGCAGCAAGGTGCTCTTGCCGGAGCCACTGGCGCCGATGATGGTGGTGACGGTGCCTTCCTTCACGCGCAGGGACACGTCGTGCAGCACCGCCAGATCACCGTAGTGCTTGACGATATTGCTGGCTTCGACGACGACCCGATTCGAGGCAGCGCGCGCGGGTCTTGCCTGGCCGTCCGGGCGCGCCTGCTGAGGCTGGGAGATGCCGTCACTGTCTGCATTCTTCGAGCGGGTCATGGGAGATACGTTCGAGGGCGAGATAGTCATGAGCGACTCACAAGTGGGTGGCTGTGGCTGGCGTGAAATGGGCGATCGTGCAGCCGCTAGCGGCGTGACGCACCCTGCTGGTGCGGCGTGATGCTGCCGGGCCTGACGGACGATGCGCGGATGACGCCTGTCTTGCCGCTGCGGGCCGCGGCGGGCTGCGCAATCGGCGATCGAGCTGCAATCAAGCGAACGATTATTGATACACTTGTATAGCAAGAGGCGTTCCACATTGCGACTTTCCACGCCAGAGGCATGGCAAGCAGGGTCGTGGTTCACGGATTGCGCGTCCTGGACGCGACGAGGCCTGGGCGCTGCGAGGCTTGGGCAATACGAGGCCATGGGCGGGAGCCATCCCTCGGCGCCCGCCCACGCCGTCAAGGCGGCAGCAAGGCTAGGTCAGCCTCACAGGCTGGCCTTCACGGCGGCCAGGGCATCCTCGCCATCGCGTGTGGTCACGTCGGCGAGAAATTCCGCCAGCCGGTCTGGATTGGCGGCCAGCCAGTCGTGCGCCACCTCATCGAGGTCACGCTCCTTCAGGCTGTAATCGAGGATGAAGCCGCTCTGCTCTTCGGAGCTGAAGACCAGCTGATCGAGGAAGCGGGCGAGGTTGGGATTGGCTTCGGCATAGGCGGTACGCACGACGGTCTTGACGTCACTGGCGCCATTGTCGGGGCCGAACACCGACTCCGGGTCTGCCAGGATATGGGTGTCGAATTCCGGCACCATCCAGTGCGGTGTCCAGCCGTAGAAGGCGATCCAGCGTTGTTCGCGCTGGGCGGCACGTACCTCGCTGAGCATGCCGGGCGTCGAGGACTCCATCGCATCCCAGTCGCCCAGGCCATAGACATCATTGTCGATGGCGCCATTGAGCATGTCACTGATGGTGGAACCGCTTTCGATGGAGTAGACGGTCTCGTCGAATTTCTCGGCGTGGGCGGCAAGGTCTGCGGCGCTGTGGATGCCGGCCTCGTAGACATAGCCCGGCACCGCGAAGCCCATGCGGGCGCCGGTGACGTTGTTGCCGAGATCGGTGATCGCACCGGCGGCCATGGCCGCGTCATAACTGTCTTTCTGGGCAGGCAGCCAGCCCGCGAGGAAGGCGTCGCTGTCGCCAGTGGTCAGGGTGTTGTAGCCGACGGTGGAGCTGACTTCCTGTCGCTCCACGTCGTAACCCAGCGGGGCGAGAATCTGGGCGACGATCTCGCTCTTGACGGTGACGCCGGGCCACGGCGGCACGATCAGCGTCAGCTCGTCATCCTTGTCCTGGGCCGAGGCTGCCAGGCTAGCCGTGCCGAGCAGCAGGGTCACGAGGGCAAGCAGACCACGGCGGACGCCGTGCTTCGTCGTAGGTGTCAGGGGGTACGGGGTGGTGGTCATCGTGTCTTTCCTTGTCGGTTCCGGTCGCGCCGGGCCTTGTTGTTGTCGGGGCTGAAAGGCTTCGTATATGGCGGTCGTCGTGCGTGTCCATCGCTCACGGCGCTGTCGTTGTCGTTGACGGTGCTTGTGTCTTCTCCGCCCTGCTGCGTCGCAAGCAATTGATTCGTTGGAGCTTTACCCTCCGGAGGAGTGCGCCTTCAGCGAGCACTGGCCTGCCTGGCCATGCCCTTCTCAAGTTCTGGCTCCATTTTTGTCTCAAGTTCTGGCTCCGGCACCAGATCCGGCAAGCCGCCGAAGGGCGCGCGCGCCATCACGCGCTCCAGCATCGGGATGAAATGCTCCAGCGGCAGGGTGTCATATTCGGGGTCGAAGCTGGTCTGGTCCCACTCGTCACAGAAGCGCACGGTGCGCTCATAGGCGGGATGCCCGGCATGTGCCTCGCGGGCGTGGCGGTCCTGACCGAAGAATTCGCGGTAGTGATAGCCCTGGAACAGCTCGTGATGACGAATCATCCAGGTGTTCAGCGGGTCGATGAACGGCTCGAGGATACCGGCGGCGATCTCGGCATGATTGGCCGGTGCCAGGTCATCGCCGATGTCATGCAGCAGCGCGCAGACCACCATCTCCTCATCGGCGCCGGCGCGCAGCGCGCGGGTGGCGGTCTGCAGGCAGTGTTCGTAGCGATCGACCGGATAGCCGTGGTGATCGCCCTTGAGACGCCCCAGATGTTCAAGCACACGCCGGCAGGCATCAGACTGATATTCCCGGAAGCGCGCATCGATCAGCGCCCACTCGGCATGCGTGCTTTCCTCGAAACTGCGGAAGCGGGCCTGCTCGCTCATGCGCTGGCCTCCTCATTGGCGAACTGACCGTCGCGCTGACCGGCGAGCTGATCGGCCAGCAGCAGACGGCGGCTGGCGGTGGAGTCACGATCCACATAGCCCTGGCGCATATGACGGATGCCGCCCTCCAGCTGGAAGGCGCTGCGGCCATGGAACAGCCGGTAGTTGTCCATGATCAGCATCTGGCCCGGTGCCAGCTTGAGATGCAACGTGAAGTCGTCACCGGAGATCAGGCGGTAGAACGCTTGGCGGGCAGCGTAGTAGCGAAGCAGCGTCGCGCCGGGCAGCGCCGGCACCCGCTCGGTGCGGTTGGAGAAACGTACCCGGGCGACCTGACCACGGCTGTCCAGCTCGATCAGCGGGCCTTCGCTTTCCAGGCGTGTGGTGGCGTCGTGATAACGGAAGCCGGGGCTGACTTCTGTCAGGCAGGCGAAGGCCTCGGGGTCTTCACGCCGCAGGCGCTCTGCCGCACTGAAGCCATCCACCAGCATGCTGTCGCCGCCCTGGGCCGCGTTGCGCAGACAGTGCAGCCAGATATAGCCCGGAATCGGGTCGCGGTAGGGATTGTCGGTATGCGGCTCCAGCCCGCGCTGGGTCATCGTGAGGTCATAGGCATTGGCGACGGATTTCACGTCGGCGATACCGCCCCAGTTGGTGCGCCGCAGCGGCCCGATACGGTGGATCAGCCCCTGCATGCCGTCCTCCGTGTCCGGCACGCCGCTGACCCGCACGAAGCCGAAGCGCTGCAACTGCTCGAGCATGTCCAGCAAGGCCGCGTCATCGTCCAGTGCTGCGGCGAAGTCGGCCTCGGGCAGCTGGGCGAGACTCCCCTGCCAGAAGGTCATGCCCTGATAGGCCTCACACGGCTGACACTCCGCCAGCAGGGACGCCAGCGAGAAGCTTGCCGCATGGCCGTCACTGAAGGCCAGTGACAGCGTGTCGCCATCCAGCTGCGCCTGAGTCAGGCTCAAGTCCAGCGGCAGGTCCGCCGCCTCGATCAGGCGCTGACCGGTGAGGGAGTCGAGCGTCGTTTCATCGGGACTCCGCTCACGCAGCCAGAGCGCCTCGAGGGTCAGATCGCCCTCGGCGTGGCTCAGATGCAGTTGTTGTCCATGGTCTTTCAGGCTGACGGAATGCGGTCTGCTGGGCACTCGATGATCTCCACGGCTGAGGGAGCGGCACTGTTGTCTTACTGGTCAGGTACCTGCTCGCGGATGCTGGTGCGACGCTGAGTCTCCTTCTACCTTAATCACTTCAGCCAGAGCGGATTGATATAATTGGACGTATATTTGATCAAATTGGCCATATGTCAGACCAGCAGACGACGACAAGCGGCCGTGGCAATGCCACGGCCGCTTGTGTTGTAAAACGTCTGTCGGGAGATCAGTCGCTCAGGTGCAGCACCTGACCATTGAGGGAGCGCCCGGCGCCACCGGCAAGAAAGCGCGCGCATTCCGCCACGGCGTCCGGTCGGCTGCCCTCTGGGCACAGCAGATTGGCGCGTACCTTGTCCGGCGCGCGTGACGCCAGCCGCTGGATCAGCTCACTCAGCGCCGCCTGCGCCATGGCAGTGCCGTGATGCTCCTGCGAGGATAGCTGCGAGGGCAGCGATGAGGACGGCTGCGAAGGCAGCGGTGGTGCCACGGCCAGCAGGCGTCCGCCGTGGCGCAACATGCGCGCACAGGCCGCCTTGAGCAAGGCGCCGGGGCCGGCGACCTGCGCGACCAGACAGGCTTCCAGCGACTGCCCGGCCATGGCCTGCGGCGGCATGCAGACCAGCACATCGAGGCGCCCGAGACGCGCCACCAGTGTCTCGAAGCAGCCTTCGCCGACCACCTGGCCGAAGCGGTCCGACTGCTCACCGCCCAGTGCATCCAGCACGCGTTCGAGGTCCGCCGGCGCGGTGCCCATCAGGGCGATGATGGCGCCATCTTCCAGGAAGGTGCGCGCCATGGCCTCCAGCCACTCCCCCTGCCCCGCGATCAATACCCTGCGTCGTGGCAGCATCTCATTCTCCCTGATAGAACCCCCGAAGGGTCGCCCCTGCGTGCCTCATGCCGCGCTGCGCTGCGCTGCTCTGCCCTCTGCTTACCCGGGCATCACCTCCCTGTGATGCCCCAAGTGGCGTGCGTCAGGGCATCAGCCCCGGCAGCCACAGCACCAGCGCCGGGAACATCATGCACAGGATCAGACCCGCCAGCTGCAAGCCGACGAAGGGCAGAATCGAGCGATAGATGGTGCCAATGGACACCTGCCCGGCGGTGATGCCCTTGAGGTAGAACAACGCATAGCCGAAGGGTGGCGTCAGGAAACTCGTCTGCAGATTGATGGCGACCAGAATCGCGAACCACACCAGCAGCCCCTGACCGGAAAGCCCGAGCCCGAAGTCCAGCGCCTCGACCACCGGCGCCACCAGCGGCAGCACCACGAAGCTGATCTCGATCCACTCGAGGAAGAAGCCGAGCACGAAGATCAGCCCCATCAGCAGCAACAGCAGGCCATAGGGGCCAAGGCCGGTGCCGGTGATGACATCCTCGATCAGGTAGTCACCGCCGAGGCGCTTGAAGACCACCGAGAAGCAGGTCGCGCCGATGACGACGAACAGGATCATCGCGCTGGTGCGCGAGGTATCGCGCAGCGTGTTGCGCAGGGTGGAGAAGGACAGTCCGCCCATCACCAGCGCCAGCAGCAGGCTACCACCCGCGCCGATGGCCGCAGCCTCGGTGGGCGTGGCGATACCGGTCATGATCGACCCCAGCACCGCGACGATCAGCACCATCGGGCCGAGCAGGTCACGCAGCAGTGCCAGCGGCAGCGGTGTCTTGTCGGTGCCGAGCAGCGACTGGTCCGGCAGCGGTGCCCAGTCCGGGCGCAGCTTGGCGGTGATCAGCAGATAGGCGACGTAGAGCGCGCCGAGCATCAGCCCCGGAATCAGCGCCGCCTTGAACAGCGCCCCCACCGAGATCTGCAGGATGGAACCCATCAGCACCAGCATGATCGAGGGCGGAATCAGGATGCCCAGGGTGCCGGAGGCCGCGATGACCCCGCAGGCCATCTCGGCCTTGTAGCCCTGCCGCAGCATCACCGGCAGCGCCAGCAGGCCCAGCATGACCACCGAGGCACCGATGATGCCGGTACTGGCGGCCATCACCACGCCCAGCAATGCCACCGAGACGGCCAGACCGCCATGCACGCGACCGAACAGCCGCTGCAGTGTCATCAACAGATTGCGCGCCACGCCGGAGCTTTCCAGCATCAGCCCCATGAACACGAACAGCGGAATCGCGATCAGCAGCCAGTTCTCGATCACGCCGCCGAAGATGCGCGAGCCGACGGTGCCGAGAAACGGCAGCGGGATGTCGCCGATGAAGGCGAACAGGATGCCCAGCCCGCCGAGCAGAAAGGCCACCGGGTAGCCGGAGAAGATACCGATCAGAAGTGCCACCACCATGGTGATGGGCAAGGCGTATTCAGCGAGCATTGTCATGGCTCCCGTCTGCATGATTCTGGGGTGCCGTGGCGTCGGTGGTCGCGTGCGCAGCATTCTGCTGATCCGCAAGGCCGGCCAGACTGGCAATCTCGTGGTCTTTCAGGCGCTCAGGGGTGCGCGCCGGGTCGAACAGGCAGGCCAGATTCTCGAAGATCTGCCCCAGCGCACCGAGGGCGAGGAACACCAGCCCCGTCGGCAGCATCGCCTTGATCAGGTAACGGTCCACCAGACCGCCATAGTTGGACTTCTCGCCGGACATGTAGGACATGGTGACGAAGTGCTTGGACAGCCAGGCGATCAGCAGACAGAAGGGAATCAGCATGATGATGTGGCCGAGGATATCGACCACGGCGCGTCCGCGCGGCGAGAGGCGCTGATAGAACAGGTCGACCCGCACATGCGTATCGCTGTGCAGGGCGTAGGTGCCACCGAAGAGCGTCAGCAGTCCGAACAGGTGCCACTGCAACTCGGTGACGGAATTGATGGTGATCGCGGTGCCGAACAGCAGCACGTCGGGCGACCCCCAGTTGGCGATTTCATTGATGCCCAGGGCGTTGAGCGTGACGGTGGTGAGCACGGCCAGGATGATCGCCAGACCCAACCAGCTGGTCAGGCGACCCACCCACAGCCCCAGGCCGACCAGTGGTCGACCCAGGGCGTCACACACCGCCCCGCCCTGTGCCCGCCAGGGCGCAAGGCGGGGGTCGGTCATTGGGCGCTACCCTCGTCAGCGTTGTCTGCCTGCTTCATGGCCATCGGCTGCGGCATGGCCTGCAGCTCGTACCATTCGTCGATCAGTGCAGCGTGCTTCATCAGCGAATCGTAGGCCTTGGCGAAGTCAGGATTGGTCTGCTTCTCTTCGGCCAGCACTTCACCCCAGGCTTCCTGCAGCGCGGTCATCACCGGCTCCGGGAAGCGCTTGACCTCGACACCTTTCTCCTCGAGCTCGTGGATCGCACGCACCTGAGCCGGCGGCGCTTCGGCCATTGCCCACTGCAGGGTCGCGCGGCAGGCCGTCTGGAACTGCGCCTTGCGCTCATCGCTGTAGCTGTCCCATACCTGCTGGTTGATCAGCAGCGAGAACCAGCTAGCGCTCTGGTGCCAACCCGGGAAGTAGTAGTACTTGGCGACTTCATTAAAGCCCATCGCCTGATCGACCTGCGGCACCGAGAACTCGGTGGCATCGACACGGCCACGCTCCAGCGCGAGGTAGATCTCGCTGCCCGGCACCAGCTGGGTCGAGGCGCCCAGCTTGTTGAGCACCTTGGCGCCAAGGCCGGAGATACGCATCGACAGGCCCTTGAAGTCCTCCGGCGAGTTGATTTCCTTGTTGTACCAGCCGCCGGTTTCCTGCGGCGAGATGAAGCACGGCAGCACCTTCACGCCGTAGGGGTCGTAGGCGGCCTGCACAAGCTCGGTACCCTCACCGGCCCACATCCACGACATGAAGGCTTCCGGGCTCGGGCCGAACGGCAGTGCGCCGTAGAGGTTGGTGATCGGCACCGTGCCGGCCCAGTAGCCCATCCAGTCCCACCCGGCCTGCACCGCACCGGAGGAGACGGAGTTGAAGACTTCGAAGGCCGGTACCAGGTCGCCCGGCTCGTGCACGCGCAGGCCGACTTCGCCGCCGGTCGCGCTCTTGAGTTCCTCGGACAGGCGCACGGCACCGGCGCCAAGGAAGTTCTTGGTCGAGAAGGTACTGGCGACGTCGAGCTGTTTCGGCCCTTCCGCCTGGGCTGGCTCGGCGGCCAGCAAGGTCGTGGTGGCCACGGCCGCCGCAATGGCAGCTCCGAGGCGCAGGCGGCGGGTCGGCGTCGATTGATACGGCGTGGCGTGTTGCGACATGGTGCGGCTCCCTGATTTGTTGTTGTGCTCGCTGGTCGTACGGCTTGTGGCTTGCTGGACATGAGCCACGTTGCAAGATGACGCTTACGTCAACTTACCCGATGACAACGCAAGCGGCTGACCACGCCACAACAACGTCAATGATTTCAGAGAGCTACGAGGGCAAGGCCCGCGCGAGCCGACTCACCGCGCCCTGCGCGGCAGTATCGGCTTACGACAGCGTCCGGAAAGCCGGACACTCCGGTCACCGAGGCTGCGACCAAGGTCGCGCGCTGACATGAATTCTGTCTACGACTCCAGTCGAATATGCCGATAGAGGAATACAGACCCCATGCGGGTATGCACGCCGTGGGCTGGCGAGAAATGCGAAGCGTCCGGAGTTCCGGACACTGACCGAGATTCCGGACGCTTCGTATCACTTATTTGTCGCGGGAGGGTGAAATGCCTATCGATCAGGGCGTTTCGGCCAACAGGCCATGCCGATTGAGCTTCTCGTAGAGCGAGGACTTGGCGATGCCTAGCTGCCGAGCGGCGCGGGTGCGATTGCCCTCGGCGGCGCGCAGCGCGTCCTCGATCAATTGGCGCTCCGCCTGAGCCATCGCCTCACGCAGCGTGGCCGGCGTGGTGTGCAACTCCCGGGCGCTTGTGGACGACTCTGGCGCTGAAGCGGGTGTGGACAAGTCGCTTTGATGGGTAGCGGCGTGCCGCGCATCGCCATGCCGGGCATCGCCATGCCGGGCACCGATGGCATCCGGCAGATCGGTCGGTTGGATATGGCTGCCGCCCAGATAGAAGGCGGCTTCGAGCACGTTTTCCAGCTCGCGCACGTTACCCGGCCAGTGATGCGCACACAGGCGCTCGAGGGCGGCTTCGGAGAGAATCGGCGGGCGGCGACCACTGCGTCGCGCCAGACGTGACAGCAGGTGCGTGGCCAGGGTCGGCAGGTCGTCGCGGCGCTCGCGCAGCGGCGGCACCTTCAGGGGCACCACGTTGATGCGATAGAAGAGGTCTTCGCGGAATTCGCCGCTCTCGACCAGCGCTTCCAGCGGGCGGTGAGTCGCGGCGATGACACGGACATCGACGCTGACCAGACGGGTCGCGCCGACTGCCTCGACCTCGCGATCCTGCAGCACGCGCAGCAGCTTGGCCTGCATCGCCAACGGCATGTCACCGACCTCATCGAGAAACAGCGTGCCGCCATCCGCGAGCTGGAACTTGCCGGGCTTGCCGCCACGCTTGGCGCCGGTGAAGGCGCCTTCTTCATAGCCGAACAGCTCCGCTTCCAGCAGCGCTTCGGGAATCGCCGCGCAGTTGAGCTTGATGAAGGGGCCCTTGGCACGCGCAGAGCTGCGGTGCAGCGCATGGGCATAGAGCTCCTTGCCGGTGCCGGACTCGCCACGGATCAACACCGAAGCACCGCCGGGGGCGATCTTGCGTACCTTGCAGGCCAGCTCCCGCATGGCGGGCGAATCGCCGATGATGTCACTCAGCTGCCAGCGCGCGCCGGTGGGGGTTTCCAGCGCCTGACGGTAATAGTCCACTTCCGCTTCCAGCGCCTGAACCTGGGCATTCACCTGCCGCCACTCCCAGGTGTCGTGATAGAGCACCGAGCCGATGGCACCGATCAGTTCGCCATCGCGGAAGATGGGGTAACGGTGGGCAATCATGTGGTGGCCACGAATCAGCTGCAGCTGGGCCAGCTCCGCGCGTCCGCTCTCCAGCACCTCGTGCATGCGGGTGTTCTCGATCACCTCGCTGACATCGCGCCCCAGCACCTCGCTGGCCTCGACGCCGAGAAACTCGGCATAGGGCGCATTCAGAAACTGGATACCGCCCTGGGCATCCACCACCACGACCCACTCCTCCACCGCATCCATCGCGGCACGCAGCAACTCGCGGCGCGCCCGCTCCAGATGAATCGAGGTGGCAGGTAGATCATCACGCAGCGGGGCAGCCTTCTCCTCCCCGACCACCGCACCTGACACAGGCATCTGCTGAGCCATCACCGCTCTCCCTTGGCGTGTCCGGTCATCGTGGGCAGCCGTATCCCTCTGCCACCACACCCTCCGGATCTGATTGTTGTGCGCCGCGCCATCACGCAGCCAGTGTCCGGAAAACCGGACGCCACCCACAGCATCGGCCTACCGATGCCAAGGATCAACGTAGCCAGTGGTCGTAGATGAAAACAAAAACTGATAATAATTTATGTTATACAATCACTAAGAGACATTAATGATAAAAGGATCTACATAATGGATAATCTAGTATTTGGAAATGGACTCAATACTATCCATAATGCTTGCGTAGGTAACAACGGGATGCCTGGCATCATGCATTTTGCACGAGGCTATTCTACTTCGGCCAACGCACTAATAGAACTATACCTATCAGATGATAGTGGAAAATATCATCAAGACGAAATGATATATCCAATTTGCTTTAACATGAGACACTCTATCGAACTTAGAATAAAAAACGAGCTATTACTTCTTCAACAGCTATCTAGTCTCAAAAATCAAGAGTCATCATTAGAGAATATAATGGGCCATGATATAAATGAAATATGGGAAACTTTTAAAACAAAATCAGCGTCTATAGATAAAAGATATTATGAGCTCATCACTCTTCTTGACCAATATATTAAAGACATAGGGAAGATTGACGCTAAAGGTCAAACATTTCGATATCCTGAAAGCAATAACAAGATAAGACATTTGACTGAAGTCAGGATAATAAATATTGAAAGACTTAATCACGTATTCACTTACATAGAAGAAAGAATGGAAGAACTCAACATGCTTAGTGAAAACCTTATAGAAGAATACAGCAAAGGATCTTTTACGCAAAAACTATCTAGGCAAGACATAATGCATATCTCTGAGTGTTTACTTTCAAGAGATCAATGGAAAGAAGATGTTTTTACGCTACAAAAAGAAAAATTAAGGGCAGAATATTCGCTAAGTAACCGAGAATTTATTCAGTGTATAAACATTATACGAGAGCATTATGAGTTTTCATTAAATATAAATATGGATCTTGATTTACTAGGGGTGACTGAAGAATCACTTGATGCATATTATTCATCTTGGCAAGAAATCAACATGGATTATGGCAATACGCCGAAACAAAGCAAAGAAATGATTAAAATCTACATGCCGAGTCTCGATGATCTAATAAAATACGATAAATTAAAGACAAAAGCATGGAGTGATAATCAGCATCTCGTTACCGTTGAGTACGTTTCAGGCTTACGAGCACTTTATGATTTTGGATATAACCTCAAGTATAGCGAAGACTACATAAGAAAATACAAATCAAATGTCAAAGAATTAAACGCGAGACAAAAAACAGAAAAGGGCGTATTAAAAGAAGAGTTTTTGGATATACTCACAAAAATCAACGGGTTACACAATATAAGAAAATCCATTAATTTCCTAAAGCCCTATTAAAAATTTTACAAGTGCTTCTCCTCTTCAGAAGAAGCACTTTTTAGAGAATAAGCTAATCGTTATTAATGCGCTTCTTCCCAGTTGTCGCCTTGCTCGACTTCGACGAGCAGCGGGACATCGAGGGAGGCGGCATTCTGCATGCGCTGCGCGACGTCTTTCATGAAGGCGTCGACCTGCGCTTCGGCGACTTCGAAGACGAGTTCATCGTGTACCTGCATGACCATCATGGCGTCGTATCTGTCGACACCGTCGCTGCCCGCCAGCCAGGCATCCACGTCGATCATGGCGCGCTTGATGATGTCGGCGGCGCTGCCTTGCATCGGGGCGTTGATGGCGGTGCGTTCGGCAGCGCTGCGACGCGCGTGATTGCGTGAGCCGATTTCCGGCAGGTAGAGGCGACGGCCGAAGATGGTCTCGACGTAGCCCTGCTCGGCGGCGAGCTGACGCGTGTCTTCCATGTAGGTGGCGACACCCGGATAACGCTCGAAGTAGCGCTCGATGTAGGTCTTGGCCTGGCCGGGTTCGATATCCAGCTGGCGCGAGAGGCCCCAGGCGGACATGCCGTAGATCAGCCCGAAGTTGATGGCCTTGGCACTGCGGCGCTGGTCACTGGTGACACGCGCTTCCTCGGTGCCGAAGACTTCAGCGGCGGTGGCGGCGTGCACGTCGCGGTTATCGGCGAAGGCCGAAAGCAGACCCTTGTCACCGGAGAGGTGCGCCATGATGCGCAGCTCGATCTGCGAGTAATCCGCCGCGACGATACGATAGCCGGGGCGCGCGATGAAGGCCTGACGGATACGACGCCCCTCGTCACTGCGTACCGGGATGTTCTGCAGGTTCGGATCAGACGACGACAGACGCCCCGTGGCGGTGACGGCCTGATGGTAGCTGGTGTGCAGGCGACGCGTGGTCGGGTTGACCAGCTGCGGCAGCTTGTCGGTGTAGGTGCTCTTGAGCTTGGTCATGCCGCGATGGCGCATGATCAGCTTGGGCAGCGGGTAGTCCAGCGCCAGCTCCTCAAGCACCGCTTCGGCGGTGGACGGCGCGCCCTTGGGCGTCTTCTTCTTGACCGGCAGCTTCTGCTCCTCGAAGAGGATCTCGCCCAGCTGCTTGGGCGAAGAGAGGTTGAATTCGCGGCCCGCAAGCTCGAAGGCCTGCTTCTCGATGTCGTGGATCTGCTCGGTCAGCTCGCGGGTCTGGACGTGCAGGCGCTCGGGGTCGATCGCGACGCCGTTGCGCTCGATGCGTGCCAACACCGGAATCAGCGGATATTCGAACTGACGCAGCACTTCATCCAGACGTCCCAGCTTCTCGATGCGCGGCATCAGCAGCGCGGCGAGGCGCAGGGTGATGTCGACATCCTCGCAGGCATACGGCATCGCCTCTTCCAGCGCGATCTGATCAAACGTCAGCTGCTTGGCGCCCTTGCCGGCGATGTCGGTGAAGCTGATGGTGCTCTCGCCCAGATACTTGAGCGCCAGCGAGTCCATGTCGTGACGGGTCGCGGTGGAATTGAGCACGTAGGACATCAGCATGGTGTCGGCCAGCGGGCCGGCCACCGCGATGTCATAGCGCGCCAGCACCTCGATGTCGTACTTGAGGTTCTGGCCGATCTTGGTGATGGCGGTATCGGCGAGAATCGGCGTCAGCGCTTCCAGCACGGCCTGGCGCTGCAGCTGCGCGGGGGCATCCAGATAGCTGTGAGCGACGGGAATGTAGACGGCCTCGCCGACTTCCAGCGCCATGCCGATACCGACGATCTCGGCTTCCATGTAGTTGAGGCTGGTGGTCTCGAGATCGAAGCACAGCGAGTTGGCGTTGCGCACGCGCTCGAGCCACGCATCCAGCTCGGCCTGCTCGGTGATGGCGCGGTAGTTGCGCTCCTCACGCGGCGGCAGCGCATCGGGCATCTCATCGCCCTCTTCCGCCGCTTCCAGATCAGGCGTTGGCGCAGCGGCGGTCTTGCCCTTGCCTGAGGCCTTTTCAGCGACCGGCGCGATGCTGTCACCGAACAGGTCACTGCCGGCGACTCCGCTGTCCTTCTCATCGGCATGCGGCGTGGCCGCCATGTCACCGCCTTCCAGCAGCTCCTTCAGCCAGGCGCGGAATTCCATCTCCTTGTAGAGCTCGACCAGCGCGGCGGTGTCCGGCGCGGCGATCGCGAGGTCATCCAGGCCATATTCCAGCTCGCAGTCCAGCTTGATGGTGGCGAGACGGTAGGAGAGATAGGCATCTTCGCGATGCGCTTCCATCTTCTTGGCCAGGGTCTTGGCGCCACGGAAGCTGAGCGTCTTGATGCGATCGAGATCGCCGTAGATGGTGTCGAGGCCGCCTTCCATGCCTTGCAGCAGGCCCAGCGCGGTCTTCTCGCCCACGCCCGGCACGCCGGGAATGTTGTCGACCTTGTCGCCCATCAGCGCGAGGAAATCGATGATCAGGTTCGGCGGAATGCCGAACTTCTCGGTGACGCCGTCCACGTCCAGCGTCTCGTTCTTCATGGTGTTGACCAGGGTGATGTGCTCGTTCACCAGCTGGGCCATGTCCTTGTCGCCGGTGGAGATGACGGCGTCACGCCCGGCCTCGGTCGCCATGCGCGCCAGGGTGCCGATGACGTCATCGGCCTCGACGCCTTCCACGCACAGCAGGGGCAGGCCAAGGGCACGCACGCAGGCATGCAGCGGCTCGACCTGCAGGCGCAGGTCATCCGGCATCGGCGGGCGCTGGGCCTTGTACTCCGGGTACATGTCGTCGCGGAAGGTCTTGCCCTTGGCATCGAAGACCACCGCCATGGGGCTGTCCGGGTACTGGCGAATCAGGCTCTTGAGCATGTTGATCACGCCCTTCACCGCGCCGGTGGGCAGGCCCTTGGAGGTGGTCAGCGGCGGCAGAGCATGAAAGGCACGATAGAGATAGGAAGATCCATCGACGAGAACGATCGGCGTGGCGGCCATGAGCAGTCGCATCCGTAGGCTGAAGGGTGAGCTTGGGGCAAGCAGAGTCGGGGCCGAAAACCTCTCGGCAGCTATGGCTGTCATGATACGCAAGGGCTGCGGCGAGGCACAGTCGCCACCCTCGGCGCGTGTGTCTTCTGCGCCCGGCATTGATGGCGGGAAGTCGTGCACACTGCCGGCAAGGGACGTAAACTGCGCCCATCAGGCAAGGTTTCAGGCCAGCGCCGATTCGCTTGTCTTCTGCACGGGTACGCACCGGGTGCTTGCTCGCAGGCACCCTGCTTGCAGGCCCCTTGCTCACAGAACTTTTGCACGCGGAACCTGATACAGGCTGCGCTTGTGTAAAGGAGGATTGTCATGCGCTCGACTGCTTCCATTGCTCCGCATTCCCTGCTGCGCCTGCCCACGCTGCTGGCCACCGGGCTGCTGCTGGCCGTCACCGCCCTGAGTGCGCCGCTGGCTGTCGCCGAGAGCGAGGCCCCCAAGCCGCAGATCACCAGCCGTCAGCAGGATGACCGCCAGCTGCGCGAATACCGCGTCAATGGCCATCTGTATGCCATCGAGATCATCCCCAAGGGCGGCGCGCCCTTCTTCCTGCTCGACAGTGACGGCAACGGCAACTTCATCAAGTCCAGCGTCACCAGTGCCAGCCAGCTCAAGGTACCCGGCTGGGCACTGAAAAAGTGATAAGCTCGGCATCTGGTTCACGCGACAGCTGAACCAGCAGCGACAGGCGTCACGCCCGCGGCACATCTCTTGCCCCCGGGCGTGGCGGCATCCTTCCTGCATACCTACAACAACTCCTGTCAGCGCATTGCCGCCGTTTCGCTCCGGCGGCGCGCCACTGGCGGGGCGGACACATTTCGGCGAGAAGAGTCACCCATGGCAGTCTTTACCCCCCTGAGCGACGCTCAGGTCGCAGAATTTCTGGCAGAGTACGACGCAGGCACGCTGACATCGCTTGAGGATGTCGCGCACGGCACCGAGAACTCGACCTTCTTCGTCACCACCGATCGCCGCGAGATGGTGCTGACCCTGTTCGAGCAGGGCGAGCATGCGGAACTGCCCTTCTTCGTCGAGCTGCTCGACTTCCTCGCCAGCCACAAGCTGCCGGTGCCGGGCCCGTTGCACGACCGCGACGGCCAGGCGCTCAAGGTGCTGGCAGGCAAGCCGGCGCTGCTGTTCCCGCGTATGCCGGGCAACTGGCCGGTCTCGCCCAACGTGCCCCAGTGCCGCGAGATCGGCGCGGCGCTGGGGCGCATGCATGCCGTCTCGCAGCACTTCACCGGCCACCGCCCCAACACCCGCGACCTGCACTGGATCAAGCCGATGCACCACAAGGTGCTGGCGTATCTGAGCCCGGAAGACCAGGCGCTGATGGCCGACGAGATCGATGTCTGCGAAGACGTTTTCAGCGGTGTCGAGCTGCCGCAGGGCGCGCTGCATGGCGACCTGTTCCGCGACAACACCCTGTTCGACGGCGACCGCCTCGGCGGCATCATCGACTTCTACAACGGCTGCACCGGCGACCTGATCTTCGATCTGTCGATTCTGGTCAATGACTGGTGCTCCAATGACGATGGCCGTCTGGACCAGGCGCGTTATGACGCCCTGCTCAGTGCCTATCTGGCCGAGCGCCCGATGAACGCCGACGAACGCCGCCTGTGGCCGAGCATGCTGCGCATGACCGCGCTGCGCTATTGGCTGTCACGCCTGCTGGTGGTCTACGTGGACCCGCCCGCCCACAGCCTGACGCCGAAGGACCCGGCACAGTACCGCCAGCTGCTGGGTCGGCGTATCGAGGAAGGCGCTCTGCCGCTGCCCGAGGCCACGCAACCGGCCTGATCGGTACCTTCCGTACTGACCGAGTCGTCAAAGCAATTGCCTGCTGGCCCCCAGCAGGCATAATGCGCCCTCTGAGCGCCCGCATTCCTGCGGGCGTCATTGTCTTCTCCGACGCTGCCCACACCTGTTGAGCACCGCCGGGCTTGCCTTCACGCCGTCCATCTCCGGAGACCGCGATGACCTCCTTTGCAGCCGAAGCACGCCGCACCTACAACATCGACCAGTGGGGCAGCGGCTATTTCGACGTGGGCCAGGATGGCCTGACACTGGTGCGCCCGCATGGCGAGCCGGGCACGCCTGCGCTGCCGCTGATCTCGCTGATCGACAAGGCGCGCGCCCAGGGCCTGCGCCTGCCGCTGCTGGTTCGCTTCGCCGATATCCTGCATGACCGCGTCGAGCAGCTGTGCGCCGCCTTCGATGCCGCCATCAGCTCGCGCGGCTATGGCGCCAGCTACACCGCCGTCTACCCGATCAAGGTCAATCAGCAGCGTCGCGTGGTCGAGGAACTGCTGGCGACCAGCGAGCGCTCACGCGGGCGTGTCGGGCTGGAAGCCGGCAGCAAGCCGGAACTGCTCGCCGTGCTGGCGCTGTCGGACAGCGGCCCGTCGGTGATCGTCTGCAATGGCTACAAGGACCGCGAATACGTGCGTCTGGCGCTGATGGGCGAGAAGCTCGGCCACCGCGTGCATCTGGTGGTCGAGAAGGCCAGCGAGCTGGAACTGGTGCTGGAAGAGGCCAGGCGCCTCGGCGTGCGTCCGCGCATTGGCCTGCGCGCGCGCCTGGCCACCATCGGCAAGGGCAACTGGCAGAACACCGGCGGCGAGAAGTCCAAGTTCGGCCTGACCGCCAGTCAGATCGTCGCGCTGGTCGAGCGTCTGCGCGAGGTGGATGCGCTGGACTGCCTCAAGCTGGTCCACTTCCATCTTGGCTCCCAGATCGCGGACATCAGCGATATCCAGCGCGGTCTGGCCGAGTGCGCACGCTTCTATCAGGGCCTGCACGAAGCTGGCGCCGGCGTGGAAATCGTCGATGTCGGTGGCGGCCTGGGCGTGGACTATGAAGGCACGCGCTCGGAAAGCGCCTGCTCGCTCAACTACTCGATGCGCGAGTATGCCGACTACGTGGTCGGGGCGTTCCATGCAGTCTGTGAGGCGAACGACCTGCCTCACCCGCATATCATCTCTGAATCCGGCCGCGCGCTGACCGCCCACCACGCGGTGCTGGTGACGGACGTGATCGGCGAGGAGCGCGTGAACCTGCCGCTGCCCGCACCGCGTGAGGATGACACCCAGATCGCCGCGCTGTGGACCCAGGCCGCGCGTCTGGAGGGACAGCTTGAGCCACGTGAGCTGGTCGAGATCTACCACGCGGTGGTGCATGCCCAGCATCAGGTGCAGGAGCGCTTCGTGATGGGTCTGGCGAGCATCGCCATCCGTGCCGAGGCCGAAGCCATCTATACCAACGTGTGCCGCAGCCTCGCCGGACGTCTCGATGCCCGTCAGCGCTCGCACCGCGCGGTGCTGGATGAGCTGAACGAGAAGCTGGCCGACAAGCTGTTCGTCAACTTCTCGCTGTTCCAATCGCTGCCGGACATCTGGGGCATCGAGCAGATCTTCCCGATTTTGCCGCTGACCGGCCTCGACCGCGCGCCGACCCGGCGTGGCGTGATTCAGGACATCACCTGCGACAGCGATGGCCGCATCGACACCTATGTGGATGATCAGGGCCTGGACGCCACCCTGCCGCTGCCGGAATGGCATGCCGATGAAGAGAAGCTGCTCGGCTTCTTCATGGTCGGCGCCTATCAGGAAATCCTCGGCGACCTGCATAACCTGTTCGGCGATACCGATTCCGTGGATGCCAGCCTCGACGACGATGGCCAGTGGCAGCTTTCCCATGCGATTCAGGGAGATAGCGTGGCGCAGGTGCTGCGTTACGTGAACTTCGACCCGGAGCAGCTGGCCGCACGCCTCGCGCGTCAGCTCAAGTCATCCAATCTGAATGCGCTGGAACAGGCAGATCTGCTCGAAGACCTGAAGGCCGGTCTCGACGGCTATACCTACCTGGAGAGCTGAAACGCTGCCGAGGCTCGGGCCCTGGCTCAATGAACCGAGTTTGGAAGGATCAGGTTCGGAAGGATTGGCCCGGATAGCAAAAGTAAAAGCCCAGACAGCAAAAGCCCCTGCCGGTGACCCGGCAGGGGCTTTTTTTAACCCGCTCAGGGCTGATTTCAACTCGCTCAGAGCTGCTGTCTACTCGCTCAGGGCTGTTCAGAGCCAGCTCAAGTTCAGGTTCTGGCTGGAACAGACCCAGACGTCATGCCACTCCGCGCGTGCGTGTCTCGACACGCAGCAGCTCACCGCTGCCATCCGGGGCATCCAGCGCCAGTGCCAGCGCCTGATCCGGATTCAGCTCGCCGACGCCTTCCGGCGTGCCGGTCAGCACCACATCGCCGGGCAACAGGGTGAAGCTGTGGCTGATCTCACTGAGCAGGCGAGCAATCGGGAACAGCATAAGGCTGGTATCCGCCTGCTGGCGCTGCTCGCCATCGATGGCAAAGCGATAGTGCAGCGCCTGGAAATCCACATCGTGCAGCTCGCCATCGGCATCACGCCAACGCGGCCCTTCCAGCGCCACGAAAGAAGACAACGGGCAGCTGCCATCGAAGGCCTTGGCCAGCTCCCACGGCTGGCCCTTGGCCTTGAGCTTGCTCTGGCGCTCACGCAGGGTCAGGTCCAGTGCCAGGCCCATGCCGGCCAGTGCTTCCAGCGCCTCTGCTTCACTGGCTTCACACAGCGGCTTGCCGATCAGCAGTGCCAGTTCGGCCTCGTAGTGGTACTGGCCGCGACGCCGAGAGATCGCCAATGGCTTGTCCATCGGCGTCACGCTGGTGGCGGGCTTGATGAACAGCAACGGCTCGCTGGGCACTTCATTGCCGAGCTCCGCGGCGTGGGCTGCGTAATTGCGGCCGACACAGACCACCTTGCCGAGGTCATGAGCGAAGACGCGACCATCGCTGAAACGCGGGGTGAAACGCTGAGCAAGCGGCATGCAGAACTCCTGTCGGGGCGTGATGGAGGATCAATGAAAGACGATCAATGAGAGATATCGCAATGATACGTCGCCCCGACAGCCTGCCACTACCACACCAACGTCCGAGATTTCGCCGCCTGAGCGCAACCCGGCGTTGTGCAGTTCAGTCCACTGCCACCTTCAAAGCTCAGCTTTCAAGCTCGGTCTTCCACTTCAGTCTTCAACTTCAGTCTTCAAGTTCATCCCAGCCACCATCGAGACGGTGCGCGAGAAATTCCGGGCGCGGACGCGCGGCGGCAAAGGGTGCCTGCATCGCATTGTCGACGCGGTTGTAGACGAAGAAGGCGTTGCTGCGCGGGTCCGGCGACATGTTGGCGTTGGAGCCATGCAGCGTATTGCAGTCGAACATCAACAGACCACCGGCGGCACCGGTCGGTGCTTCGATACCACGTTCAGCGATCAGCTCGCTCAGTGCTTCGCGCGAGGGCACACCGACCTTCTGGGTCTGCAGGGATGACTTGTGGTTGTCATCCGGCGTCTCGCCCAGGCAGTGCACGAAGACTTCATGCGAGCCGGGGATCAGCATCAGCGGGCCATTGAAGTGGTGATTGTCGGTCAGGATGATCGAGGCGCTGACCGCGCGCATCTCCGGCATGCCATCCTCGGCGTGCCAGGTCTCGAAGTCCGAGTGCCAGTTGAAGCCCTTGCCCTCGAAGCCCGGCTTGTAATTGATGCGCGACTGATGGAGATAGACATCGCCGCCGAGAATCTGGCTCGCACGGCTGGTCAGGCGCGGATCTTCCGCCAGCTTTCTGAAGCGCTCAGACAGGAAATGCACGGCGAAGATGGAACGAATCTCGCGGCTCTTGGGCTCGGTGATGGTGAAATCACGACCCTGCCACTCTTCGTTGTCGAGCAGCGCTGCCAGCTCGTTCTTCAGCGCCTCGACTTCCTCCGGCGCCAGGAATTCCGGCTCGAACAGGAAGCCGTCCTTCTTGAAGCGCTTGAGCTGGTCGGCACCCAGCGGCCCCTCATCGGCACGCGAGTGCACGACGGGCTCGCGGCGCTTCTGCCACAGATGCTCCGGCGGCTGGCTCAGACGCGTCGGATAGGCGTCTCGCGAGTGATCGGACCCTCGGTCGCTGCCCGACTTGTCGAGATAGGCTTCCGGCGCCTGATCACGGTCGGCATTGGTCTGACGGGCGTCCAGCTGCTGATTGGAGGCTTCTGCAGCGGCGCTGACGTTGCCACCATCGGTCTGCTCATGTTGGCGTTGCTTGGACGAAAGAGCAGAAGTGGCGTTGTACGAGGTCATATGGCGTGAAGCTGTCATCATGCTCTCCTTAAGGCATCAATGTCCTGCATTGAGGAAAGTGGAATCTGGCGTTCTAGCATGCGGCTTGCCCGCACTGTCCCACCTATGGGCCATGCAACAGACTTCAACCCCGAGATTCATGAAATAAGCACAGAGATCTGATCCGCAAGAACGTTAAAAGACCATCCAATCTCACACCACACCCGCCATCACCCTTCTCAAGAAAACATGAGGCTGCCTGTGCCTCGCGGATGACAAATTCCCTCAGTCATCCCCTCTCGCCAATCCCGACTCATCCTGTTGCCGCGAATTCTCATCTTCCGTGAGATAACCGGCTTAATCAGCGACTCATCACTGGCACCACGCCCGTGGTATTTCCCCTCACTTCGCTTCGCCATTTGCAAAACGCATCGCACGCAACATTGCGCATTAATGCGTAAGTGTCTGTGAAATATTGTGAAATTGTTTGGCACGCTTCGTGCCCCTTAGAAAACACGGCAGAACAACTGATAGAGACATATCAGAGAGAAAATAACGGCGCAGGATCATGCGTCACACCAGGGGAACTTCCAGCATGTTTAAGCCACGGATATGCATGGCCGCTTGCATGGCCACAGTGCTGGGGGGCTGCGCCGCTGTCGAACCGAAATTCGACAATGTCGAACCGGTCGTAGGGCCACCAGTCACCTCCAACAATACGCCATATAGCGAATGCCTCGTATCACTCAGTCGAATTCAGGGAGCCACCAACCTGCCTGTGATTGCAGTGGGTCAGGTGACGGACAAGACCGGTCAACGCAGTTACTCCACCGTGACAGAGAGTGCTGCCGTGACCCAGGGCGTATCAGAGATGCTGATAAGTGCTCTCTACAAGACTCGCAAGGTACATCTTACCGAGCGTCTCGATGTACGAGTCCCGCTGGCAGAGCAGCAGCTTTTCGAGAATAAGGCCATGGCCTACTCGCCGCGCAAACTGGCAGTTCTCCCTTCGCATTTCGTAGTTCTCGGCGCACTGACAGAGCTCAATTACAACATTTCAAGTGGTGGAGCTCGCCTGTTCGTCAGCGGAATCGGGGCCGGACTGCGCACTGCAGTCATCAACGTCGGCCTGGATCTGCGCATGGTCGATATCCGCACTTTCCGCACCGTCTATGTCACCAGCCTGCAGAAGCAGGTGGTGGGTTATGAAGTCGAAGCCGGTATCTACCGCTTCTTCGGCAATCAGTTGGTCGAGTTTGACTCCGGCGCAGTACGCAATGAACCACTGCAGCTGGGCGTGAGATCAGTCGTGGAGATGGGCGCGTATCAGCTTCTGACTGAAGGCCTGGGGCTTCCTGTACCTGCGGGACAGGAATGCGAGCTTCACCCGGGACAGCATGTTGCAGCGAAAGACGGCAACACGCAGCAAGTGGCCGCAGCCAATTCGGCATCAGGCAGTACCGCAGCAGTCGCAACACCGTTGAGAGAAGCACCCGCAACAGAGGCACCTGCAACAGAAACATCGGCAGCATCCAGCGCAGCACAATAAGTCAACATTCATGAGGAACATGACAATGACTACCTATAATAAGCTCGCAGTCGCCATCGGTCTCGTAAGTGGTGTGATGATGGCAAGCCAAGCGCAAGCCTTCAATAACGTGGATTGGAATTGGGATGGGTATGTCAATACTGATGTCAATATTGATGTCTATATTGACCCGAAAATCAAAGATCCAGGCGGCCTGGTGATGGTCGAAAGTCTGCAAAAGCAGATCGGTGACGTCAGCTCCGAAGCCATCGTCAGTGATGTCAGCTACGGTGCAGGTGAAGCAGGTGACCCTTCCATCGAACTAGTTGATAGCCTCAGTGCAGGCAGCAGCGCGTCATCCGCTGCGAATGCACACAGCTGGAATCATCATTCAGCAGCCAATGCGAGTGCAGATGCAGTTGCAAACGCTAACGCTGATGTCGATGTCTATATCAGCTATGCCGGCTCCACGCCTAATCCTGACATTACTCGCCTAGAGTCGCTTGAGAATGCCGCTACTTCGGTGGGCAACAATGTCTCGGTGGATAGTGATGCCATGGTCAACCTACACAATGAGCAGTTCTTGGCGGGTTCTGGTGGCTATTTCTTCTACCCGGGCACTGCTGAAGTCGAATCATTGGCCAAGGTCGACAACATTCTCAACCTGAGCGTGGACAATGCCGCGACCTCCGTAGGCAACAATATGTCGGTCACTCTGGATAGCACTGATATCGATAGCGCCCTGATTGCCGACAATACCCAGATGAGCTTCGCCAACATCAGCTCGACTGCCAAAGTCAGCAACATCACGCTGGATCTGCCGCCGACAGGCAGCTTCGAAGGCCCGGTCATCAATAATGCCGCGACCTCCGTGGGTAACAACATGTCCATCAGCGTCGGCCCCGTGACTCCGTAACCCCTCTGCAGGCAACCAACACACGCGGGGCAACCCGCGTGTGTTTCAGCACCTGCTGACATCAGACGTCTCACGCATCAGACACTGCATCTTTCACAGACCGAAAGGAGCAAGACATGAATGCTTTCACACGTATCAGCCTGGGAGTCGTGGGCGCGGGGTTCCTGCTGGCCGGTAGCGCCAGCGCCAACTCGTTGATGGGCCCCTTCCCCTACGACTTTCCGGCACGTAGCGCCGAATCCGCCCTGATTCTCTACGAGAGCAAGAAGGCCGGCAGCCTGGGGGAAGGGTCCGATACCAATATCGGGGAATACACCCTCAATACCGGCAGCAGTACCTCGATCGGCAACTGGCAACAGATCGAACAGACACTGAGTGATGGTTCCACCGGCACCATCGACAGCACTGCGGATCAATCCGCGGATGGCAGCTCTCAGACGTCGTCGACTGACTTTACCATTACCCACAACAACGAAGATGAAGAGGAAGACGCCCAGTGATGCACTGCTCGGGACAGTCATCCGCGGGAAGACAGACCGTCAGATACCAGAACTCACCCTTTCAGCGTGAGTAGAGAGTTGGTTAGCCAGGCGAGCGTCGAGACTGAGAAGTCTGCCACTCAGGGGGAGCGGAAAAAACGCACTAAAAACCGCCATGATCATCTCGCACAAGTCATTAACCTCTATATGGGTACTCGATAAACCCCCAAGACGAACACTCAACGCTGGAGAATCCAGACTCTCCGGTGAGGCTGTCACCAGAAGCAGCCCGACAATTATTCTTTCGCAGCCCGCTCGCACGAAGCGCAGGCAATGCAGAAAGACCAGCAGCAAGGGAACAACACTCATGACCGCACTGAAAGCTCATCAGGCTGCATCATCGGCTACTGCATTGAATCTGGCTGACGATATCTCCACTACCTCGCGGGTAAGGGAACTACCGGTAAAGCGACCTCGCGGTTTTGGGGAGTTTATCGGAGACTCATCGGCCATGCAGACGCTCTATCGCACTCTCATCCAGGTCGCCCACTCGGACGCTCCCATCTTCATCACCGGCGAAAGCGGCAGCGGCAAGGAATTGTGTGCCACTGCCATTCACCGCCATAGCCCGGTACGTGACGGCCCGTTCATCGCCGTCAATTGTGCCGCCATTCCGGCAGAGCTGCTGGAGTCGCAATTGTTCGGACATGTGCGCGGGGCTTTCACGGGGGCCGTGAGCGCCCAGCAGGGGCTCGCCGTGGCGGCAGATGGGGGGACGCTGTTTCTCGATGAGATCGCGGAGCTGCCGCTACCCTTGCAGAGCAAGCTGCTGCGCTTCCTGCAGACAGGACAGGTAATGCCGGTGGGTGCCACGCGCACGGTAGAGGTCAATTGCCGCATCGTGTGCGCCACGCATCAGAACCCGCGGGTACTGGTCGATACTCACCGCTTCCGGGAAGACCTCTTCTATCGTCTGCACGTCATCCCGCTGAAGGTGCCGCCGCTGCGCGAGCGCGGTCAGGATATCCTGGAAATCGCCACCGGGCTGTTGGGGCGCATGGCAGGCCACGAGGGCAAGCGCTTCACACGACTCAGTGCATGCGCCGAGCGTCAGTTGCTGGCCCATGACTGGCCCGGCAATGTGCGGGAGCTGGAAAACACGCTGCGGCGCGCCATCATCCTCAACGATGGTGAGGTGCTGACGGCCGACATGCTGGACCTGCCCTCCAGCACGGCGCATCGCCCGTCGGTCAGCCACAGCGCGCCGGAGGGCAGCGAGACCACGTTGCGCCCGTTGTGGATGGTCGAACGCGAGGCGATCGAGAGCGTCATCAGCGCCTGTGATGGCAGTATCCCCCGCGCTGCGGCGATACTGGAGATCGCCCCCTCCACCATCTATCGCAAGCGCCTGAGCTGGCTGGCGATGCACCCGGACGAGCCCACCTCGCACTGAGATGAGCGCCGGCCCACGGCATGCCCCGTCGCCCTCCAGACCTTTACTCCAGACGCAAAAAAGCCACCCCGAAGGGTGGCTTTTCTGTTGGCTGCCGAATTCATCCTGCGACTTCATCAGCTAGCCAGAATTGGCTGGGGTACCAGGACTCGAACCTGGGAATGCCGATACCAAAAACCGGTGCCTTACCACTTGGCTATACCCCAATTTGGTGGCCAGAGACGGAATCGAACCGCCGACACGGGGATTTTCAATCCCCTGCTCTACCAACTGAGCTATCTGGCCAACCTGAAGACACAAAAAAAGCCGCCAAGGCGACCTCTATATCGTGTGTTCTTCGCTCATCTACAGAAGCCTGAAGATGGTGCCGGCTAAAGGAGTCGAACCCTCGACCTACTGATTACAAGTCAGTTGCTCTACCAACTGAGCTAAGCCGGCACAAAGAACTCATGATATGAGTCTTCTTACTACGTTACTGCATGTCAGCTGGCTGGGGTACCAGGACTCGAACCTGGGAATGCCGATACCAAAAACCGGTGCCTTACCACTTGGCTATACCCCAACACTTGGTGGCCAGAGACGGAATCGAACCGCCGACACGGGGATTTTCAATCCCCTGCTCTACCAACTGAGCTATCTGGCCCTTGCCAACGAGGACGTATTAAATAGAAAACCTTTCCCGACGTCAACCCTTGCTTATCAAGAATTTGGCGTCGTAATTCGCCTTCCGCCGTCCTCGCCGGCCACTCAGACTTCGTAGCCCTGTCCGCCCTGCGATTCGCCCTTGGCGGCGGCGTCCGTCGGCACGAAACCTTCGGCCTGGTCCGTCTCCTGGTTGTTGAAGAAGCGATCCATCTGCTCCATCAGATAGCGACGGCTGTCGGCATCCATCATGTTGAGGTGCTTCTCGTTGATCAGACGCGTCTGCAGCGCCTGCCACTCTTCCCATGCCTGCTTCGAGACGTTGGACCAGATGTCCTGGCCCTTCTCGCCCGGCAGCGGCGGAAAATCGAGACCCGGCAGGTCCTGGTCATACTTGCGGCAATGTACGGTGCGCATGGGTAACTCCGTAAGAGAACTGGATGTCAGTGCGGATGAGCGTCGAGCCTTCGCCAGACGCCTTTACTGTTGCCTCATTCTCGCACGCTTGAGCCGCTTTGCCCCAGACGTGCTGCCGATGCCGACGCCGACAAGGCCTCACAGGCCGAACAGATCATCCGTGCAGCGCGCCAGCAGCGCCTTGACCGGCGCCGGCAGGCCCACGGCGTCCGGCGCGGCAGGGTCGACGAAGCGGCGGTCGGCGGCTGACTCGTTGACGCTCTCGGCCGGTACAGCTGACGCAAGCCCTGCCTCCCCCAGCTGTACCGGCTGTGGCGTGATGGTCAGCCGGAAGTGGCTGAAGACATGCTCGAAACTTGCCAGTGGCGCCTCCAGATGGGCGCCGCGGGCTTCGCGGGCGACCCATTCCCGCGCGGCCTCGCGATCCTCGACCAGTGGCGGCGCCCACAGGCCGCCCCAGATGCCCGTCGGCGGACGGCGTTCCAGCAGGATCTTCCCCGCCTCATCACTGACCAGCAACATCAGCGTCTGACGCGTCGGTATGGTCTTCTTGGGCTTGCTCTCGGGGAAGCGCTTCTCTTCGCCACGCGCATGCGCCACGCAGACCTCCTCGAAGGGGCAACGCGCGCAATCGGGCTTGCTGCCGCGCGTGCACAGGGTGGCTCCGAGATCCATCATCGCCTGGGTCCAGTCCGCCAGCCGCACCTGCGGCGTGTAGCGCTCCGCCAGCGTCCACAGCTTGCGCTCCACCGCCGGACGTCCCGGCCAGCCCTCCACGGCATGCAGGCGTGCCAGCACGCGCTTGACGTTGCCATCGAGGATCGGCGCCCGCTGTCCGGTGCTGATGCTGATGATCGCCCCGGCGGTCGAACGCCCGATGCCCGGCAAGGCCGACAGTGCCTCGACACTCTCGACCGGGAAGGCACCGTCGTGCTCATTCACGACATGCTGCGCGGCCTTGTGCAGATTGCGCGCCCGCGCGTAGTAGCCAAGGCCCGTCCACAGGTGCAGCACGTCATCGATGTCCGCCGCCGCCAGCGCCGCGACATCCGGGAAGCGCTCCATGAAGCGGGCATAGTACGGCAACACCGTCGCGACCTGGGTCTGCTGGAGCATGATCTCCGAGACCCAGACGCGATACGGCGTGGTGTTCTCCTGCCAGGGCAGATGCTTGCGGCCATGCTCATCGAACCAGTCGAACACGCGCGCCTGAAACGCCTCGGGGCTCAGGGCGATGTCTTCAAAGCCGGGTGTGGCGTGGCTCTCGGGAGCTGTCACGTCTGGCGTGGCAGCAGTGTCAGGTCGCGCCATCAAAACTTCCTCTGCTCGCGCCATGGTCGACGCCATGGCCTGGGCTCAAACGGCAGCACGCCAGCCCCGAGGAGCTGGCGTGCCGGTCTTGCTGCGAAAGGAGCGCGTGATCAGTTGAACAGCCCCTGAATCGCGCCCTTCAGCTTGTCGCTGGCGCCTTCGCCCAGCTTGTCGTCGATCTTCTTGCGGGTATCTTCGTCGAGCTTCTCATCCAGCTTCTCGCTGACCTTCTCGCCCGCCTTGCGCTTGGCTTCATCCTTGGCCAGTTCCGCTGCGGCACTCTGGAAGCCTTTCTGATCGAAGCCACACCACTCGCCCGGCTCACCGCTCAGGTTGCCCTGACACTGCACCGGGAAGCGCAGCTTGATCAGACGCGGATTGACCTCACAGGCCGCGTCATCCGCGCCCTCGATGAAGCGCGCCGCCACGTTGTAGTCGAAGGCCTCGGTCGGCAGGTTGAGCTGGCCCTTGCCGTCCAGCGCGATGCCCGGGATCGCCAGGGCGAGATCCTGATTGCTGATCACGCCATTGGTGACCGTGAAGCTGCCCTGAGCGCGCTCCAGCGGCGTATTGGCCTTCCATTCACGTGAGGAGGTCTTGCCACTCAGCGTCGCCACGGCAGTGCACATCTCCCTGGAGATATTGACGTCGAGCACCTCGCCATTGCGAATCTCGAAGTTGCCCTTGCCGTTCAGATTGCGCTTGATGCTGTCGATCTGATTGGTGCTGGTGGTGTAGTCACCATTGAGCGTCAGGCGACCGCGCAGGATGTCCTTCTGCTCCGGCGCCAGCGCCTTGAGGAACGGCGCGATATCCAGATTGGTCAGCTTCTCGCCGAAGCTCATGCTCAGCGGTGTCTTGCGGCTGTCGATGCGTGCATTGGCCGCCAGCGAGCCGCCATAGAGGCTGGCCGTCAGGCTATCGAGCTGCTGTACGCCCGGCTGACCGGACAGCTTGGCGGTCACCTTGCTCATCTCGAGACCCGAGGCGATCAGTGTGCCGATATCCAGCTGCCCCTGAAGACCCAGCGTCTTGAGCAATGCCACCGGCAGCAGCTCCGCGTCACCATCGGCCGCATAGACCGGCGCGATCACGCCCGCCGTGAGCGCTTCCCCCAGGCTTGCCGTCTTCTCGTCTGCGCCCGCCGGTGCCAGGTAGTCATCGAGATTGAGCGCGTCGACATCCAGATCGAAGGTGATCTGCGAGGCATCGAAGGACGAGCCGAGGCGCCCGTTGATGGTGGTGTCATCCAGCGCCATCACCAGGTTGGTCAGCTGCACCTGCGACATGTCGCCCTTGAACGGGCTGGAGAAGGCCAGCGAGGTCAGCGCGCTGCTCTTGGCAGTCTGCGGCGCTTCCATGCCGACACGCGTCATCCACGCCTTGGGCGACAGCGGTGCCAGCTTGAACTGGCCGGAATAGCTGAGCGCATCGCCGGTGATGTCCTTGGCCTTGAGCGCCCCGCTGAGGCGCAGGTCACTGCCGGAGGTCAGCAGCAGGTTCTCGAGATTCGCCGTGCCCGCCGCCAGGTCCGCTTCGGCACCGAAGGTGGCTTTCAGCGGCAGGGCCTTGTCACCCAGCGCGGCCTGATGGAGCGTCGCGTCCAGCTCGGCGCCATCGGCCAGATACAGCTGCTTGTCGGTGTCCAGCGTCAGGGTATCGATGTCCAGCGCCACGCTCTGATCCTTGTCACCCAGCGACGGCATGCGCGTGGTGGTATCCAGGCTCACGCCGGACAGCACATGACGGCCGCCCTGCAGGTCCAGCGCCACCTTGCCATCGAGGCTGACGGTGCTCTGAAGCTCCGGCTCACGCCCATCGGCCACGAACGACAGCTCGACCGGGAAGGCCTTGTCGGGGCTGACGTTGGAGGACGTCAACGCCACATCGTTGAGCGTCATGTCGAGTCCGCTGGCCGCGTCCTGATAGGCGATCTGACCATTGGTGACCTGCACCGAGGCGATATCGAGATTGACCGCCATGCTGCCGGCGCCATTCTGCACCGACGGCGTCGTGTCATCCGCCAGCGCCACACCGGCGCTCTTGGCCGGCGGCAGCGCTTCATCCGCCGCGCCACTGTCGGCGGCCGTCGCCGCATGCTCGAGCAGGCTTTCCCAGTTGCCACGCCCCTGTGCATCACGCTCGAGCGCCAGCTTGAGGCCGTCGAGGAAGACGCCTTCGACTTCGACCTCACCGCTCAGCAGTGGCGTGAAGGACACGCCGACTTCCGCGCGGGTAAAGGAGGCAAACGGTGACTGGTCACGTTCCTGCTCCGGCAGCCAGGCTTCGGCGTCCTCGACACTGACGCCGAGACGCGGATAGAAGGACCAGTCCAGCGGGCCGTTCAGGGCCAGTTCCAGCCCCGCCTGGTCCTTGACCGCCTTGACCAGTCGCGGCTTGAGATCATTCGGATCGAGGAAGGTGGTGACATAGATCACCCCTGCCACGACCACCAACGCCAGTACTCCGACGATGGCCAGCAAGGCTCTGAACAGTGCTTTCATCTGCGTCCTCCCTTTGACACGATGAGAATTGCTACGGTGCCCTCACTCCAGAGGGCAGCACATGGAATGGCGCTGGGGACTCGTGGCATCAGGCGATGCCTTTTCTCCCGCTCATCATCTAGCTCGAGCGCTGCGCGCCATCCTCCCGCACAGCGAGACAGCCTCAAGACAGAAATGATGATGACACAGCCGGTGGACAGGTCGCGTTGACGTCAGTTCCGCATCCGGCAACGACCGGGTTCACTCCTGCGCCAGCACGAAGCCGTCGCGGGCGGGGTCTCGCACATAGCCCAGACGTGATACCAGCAGCTCGTCGGCCAGGGTCAATCCCTGACTCGGCACGACCAGCAGACGCTGGGCACTGGCCGCTTCCAGTGACAGCAGCGCCATCAGGCGCGTACCGACACCGCGTCGACGCGTGCTCTTGCGCACGCAGCAATGGCTGATCTTCCAGGCATCGCCTTCATCCTCGCAGAGTAGCGCGCCGATATGACGATCGTTGAAGAAGGCGCTGCAGAAGCGGTGTCCCGCGGCGAGATTGGCCTGAATGAAGTCATCCGGGGCGAGCGGGAGACGCTCACTGGGGGCTTCGTGATAGATACGCGACAGATCGATACGGACTTGCTCATCGGTTTGCCAGCGTGCGTGATCGATCATCTGAAGAGTGACCGGCATGGTGAGATCCTCGCCCGCGATATGAATGCCCGCCATTGTAGCGGATGCCATTGTCCTTTCTCTATAATGACGGGTCGGGCAGGCACAAAGACGACGCGCCTGCCGCCGATCAAGCGCCCCGCCGACGGCTCTCTGCCGTCGTCAATGCCCTGATCACGATTTCGATTGCGACATCACATGACAATAACCACATGATGCGCACTTCCCGGCCGGACTGGACACACGCCTCTCTTACCAAAGGCCCCAGACTGCGCCCAGACCCCATCGACCCCGAAGCCGCTGATGGCGTCACCGACCGCTGGAGAGACATCATGGTAGAGCGTATCGCCGAAGTTCATCGCAACACCTCGGAAACCAAGATCCGGGTCCGCATCAATCTGGACGGTGAAGGCAAGCTGAGCGCCAACACTGGCGTGCCCTTCCTCGAACACATGATGGACCAGATCGCCCGTCACGGCGTGATCGACATCGAGGTCGACTGCGATGGCGACCTGCATATCGATGACCACCACACCGTCGAGGACATCGGCATCACCCTGGGTCAGGCCTTCGCGCAGGCGCTGGGCAACAAGGCCGGCATTCGCCGTTACGGCCATGCCTACGTGCCGCTGGATGAAGCCCTGTCTCGCGTGGTGATCGACTTCTCCGGTCGTCCGGGCCTGTTCATGCAGTGCGAGTTCACCCGCGGCAACATCGGTCGCTTCGATACCCAGCTGTTCTGGGAATTCTTCCAGGGCTTCGTCAATCACGCTGGCGCCACCCTGCATATCGACAACCTCAAGGGCTTCAATGCCCACCACCAGGCCGAGACCATCTTCAAGGCCTTCGGTCGTGCCGTGCGCATGGCAGTGGAAGAGGACGAGCGCATGGGAGGCCGTATCGCCTCCACCAAGGGCTCGCTGTAAACGAATGATCCGGGCGCCAGACGCCTGACATCCAGCGCCGGAGCCTGCCTCCGGCCTTCGGGAGAAAGACATGACGATTGCCGTCATCGACTATGGCATGGGCAACCTGCACTCCGTCGCCAAGGCGCTTGAGCACGTGGCCGACGAGAATGTCGTGATCACCAGCGACCCGCGCGCCATCCGCGGTGCCACTCGCGTGGTGCTGCCCGGTCAGGGCGCCATCCGTGACTGCATGGGCGAGCTTGAACGCGCCGAGCTGCGCGGTCTGGTCGGCGAGCTGCTGAGCAACCACAGCAAGCCGCTGCTGGGCGTGTGCGTCGGTCAGCAGATGCTGATGGAGCGCAGCGAAGAGAACGGTGGCATCGATTGCCTCGCCTACTTCAAGGGCGACGTGAAACGCTTCGATGACCAGCAGCTGGACGAGCACGGCCAGCGCCTCAAGGTGCCGCACATGGGCTGGAACCATGTCGCGCACACCCAGGGCCACGCGCTGTGGGAGGGCATCGAGGACAACTCGCGCTTCTACTTCGTGCACAGCTTCTATGTGTCGGCCAGCGAGCGCTCCAAGGTCTACGGTGCCACGCGCTACGCCGGTGCCGAGGCGCACGTCGCCATCGGTGAGGGCAGCCTGTTCGCGGTGCAGTTCCACCCGGAGAAGAGCGCGGCCGCCGGCCTCAAGCTGCTCGAGAATTTCGTCCGCTGGCAGCCCTGAAGGCTCGCCCGCGTGACCCTCGGCGTCTGTCTCGCGTGACGGACGCCGATACATCCGCCTTCGATATACCGACGACAATACAGGCGTGCCCAGACACGCCGAGAGGACACCCGACATGCTGGTAATCCCCGCGATCGATCTCAAGGACGGTCAGTGCGTACGCCTGAAGCAAGGCCGCATGGAAGACTCCACCAACTACGGCGATGACCCGCTGGCCATGGCCGCGCGCTGGGTCGAGGCCGGTGGCCGTCGTCTGCATCTGGTCGATCTCAACGGTGCCTTCGAAGGCAAGCCGGTCAATGGCGACGCCGTGACACGCATCGCCCGCGCCTACCCGGAGCTGCCGATCCAGATCGGTGGTGGCATCCGTGATGCCGCGACCATCGAGCACTATCTGGAAGCCGGCGTCGGTCAGGTCATCATCGGCACCAAGGCCGTGAAGGAACCGGCCTTCGTCGCCGAGATGTGCCGCGCCTTCCCGGGCCGCATCATCGTCGGTCTCGATGCGCGTGACGGCTTCGTGGCCACCGATGGCTGGGCTGAAGTCTCCACCATCAAGGCCACCGAGCTGGCCAAGCGCTTCGCCAACGACGGCGTGTCCTCCATCGTCTACACCGACATCGCCCGCGACGGCATGATGCAGGGCGTCAACATCGAAGCCACCGTGGCACTGGCCCGCGAAGGCGGTATCCCGGTGATCGCGTCCGGCGGCGTGACCAACCTGGATGACATCCGTGGCCTGGCCGAAGTGGCCGATCAGGGCATCCTCGGTGCCATCACCGGCCGCGCCATCTATGAAGGCAGCCTGGACATCGCCGAAGCGCAGGCGCTGTCCGACTCCATCACCGGCCGCAAGGCCTGAGGGGAGCGATCATGGCACTCGCCAAACGCATCATCCCGTGTCTGGACGTCGACGCCGGTCGTGTCGTGAAGGGCGTCAACTTCGTCGGTATCCGCGATGCCGGTGACCCGGTCGAGGTCGCCAAGCGCTACAACGAGCAAGGCGCCGACGAGATCACCTTCCTCGACATCACCGCCAGCGTCGACAACCGTGGCACCACGGTCGACATGGTGTCGCGCATCGCCGGTGAGGTGTTCATCCCGCTGACGGTGGGTGGCGGCATCCGCACCTGTGAAGACATTCGCACCATGCTGAACGCCGGCGCGGACAAGGTCTCGATCAACACCGCGGCCGTGTTCAACCCGGACTTCGTGCGTGAAGCCGCGGAACGCTTCGGCAGCCAGTGCATCGTGGTCGCCATCGACGCCAAGCGCGTCAGCCAGGACGGCGAGACACCGCGCTGGGAGATCTTCACCCACGGTGGCCGCAAGCCGACCGGACTCGACGCCGTCGAGTGGGCGAAGAAGATGGTCGAGCTGGGCGCCGGTGAACTGCTGCTGACCAGCATGGACCGCGATGGCACCAAGGCCGGTTTCGATCTCGGTGTGACACGCGCCATCTCCGACGCCGTCAGCGTGCCGGTGATCGCCTCCGGCGGTGTCGGCACCCTCGACCATCTGGTGGATGGCGTGCTCGAAGGCGGTGCGGATGCGGTGCTGGCCGCCAGCATCTTCCACTTCGCCGAGTACACGATCCCCCAGGCCAAGGCGCATATGGCCGCACGCGGTATCGAGATGCGCCTGTAAGCGCAGCCGCAGGTAGTTCAGGCAGAAACGCGAACGCCGCCATTTCCTCAGGGAATGGCGGCGTTCGTGTCTGCAGAGACGCAACTTCGGTTCAGGCGAGAACAGCGCTCAGACGTAGCCCAGCTTCTTCAGTGGCTTGAGCGCCTGCGCGAGACGCTGGTCGGCAAGCGTCATGATGTCCGCGACCAGATGCTTCTCGGCGGCGGGCAGCATCACGCGCTCCCCGACCCACAGCGCCAGCTCCGCCAGGTCATGTTGATTGCCCAGCCGCGCGGCCGCCTTGTCGAGCAGTTCCGGCTCGCGGCGCCGTCCGTGACTCGGTGACTCGAGCTCCCGCGCGGCTGCCTCACCCAGCGCCTCGTGCGCCAGTGCCAGCTGGAACATGCGGTACTTGACCCACTTGCGCAGCCGGTGAGACGTCTCGATCTCACGCTTGTTGGCCACCTGCGCCGCAAGCTTGCTGATGCGATGACGGCTGAATTCCAGCCCGATGTTGAGCTCCTCCACCGTCAGCAGTGCCGCCTGCCAGGCCGCCCGCTCTTCGCTCAGCAGCGTCTCGAGCGGCGCGTGATCCAGCTCGCCTTCGGGCTCGCTCAGCGCGGCACTGGTCAGCCCCGGACGCAGCGCATCCAGCAGGCGCTGACTGCGCTCATCCACCCAGGCGTAGGCGCGACCATGCGTCTTGCGCAGCATGTGCGCCTCGCGCGGCCCGGCCAATGCCTTGGCGACGGCGCGCGGACGCGCCTGATGCTCACTCACCGCCGACTTGCCCAGCGACTCGCGCCGCAGTTGCCACCAGCCGCGCAGCTGCTTGCAGTCGACGCGCAGCGCATGCACATCCGCCGCGCTCAGCGTCGGCTGCGCGAGACGCTCACGCATGGCGTCCAGACGCGTCTGAATCACGCCATTCAGCGCTGCGTTCATCGGAGAAGAATCCTGCTGACGGCTGTCGCTCATCTGTCTCTCCAACAACGGCTGGCCAGTCATCACTGGCACCAGGATGGCCCGAATCGGGCCGCTCAGTCCTGCAAGGATAGCCCGAGATTGCTGACATCTTCATTGCGGCCCAATTGCTTGAGCGCGCGCCAGTCATCGCGGGACAGCTGCGGGGCTTCGACGCTCTCCAGCACGGCGTCCTGGAAGTCACGCTCATCGATCATCAACGGATGTTCGCGAATCATGGCTTCCAGCGCTTCCTGCTCGATGCCCTCGCCGGCCTGCAGGTCGATCAGCGCGCGCACGCCATCGGCGGACAGACGGCTGATCTTGAGCGCGGCTTCCGGCTCTTCGCTGATCAGCACATCGATGCAGGCGGTCAGCGCCATCACGGCCTCCAGTGCGCGGCGCGCGCCGAAGCTGTCATCGTCCTCGGCGGGCTCGAAGGCGGTGACCTTCTCGGCCTGCAGCGAGAAATCGATCTTGGCATCGCGCACGCGCAGCTGCTCCCAGACGAGATCCAGCAGCTTGCGCAGCTCACGCGTGGTGTCCAGCGCGCTGGCCGTGCCATTGGCTTCGGCGTAGAAGCCGGCATTGGGCAGGAGTCGCTCGGTCAGCGCTGCCATGAAGGCAGTACGGCGCACGGGGGCCAGCGCATCAAGGCGCGCACGGAAACCGGATACAGGCTGAGTCATGACGGCTCTATTCTCACTTCACTATTCAATATGCGGCGTTCGCGCTGGCGTATTGGCTCCGCCAGCCGCGATGTCACCGGAGGTCGCTATAGGGTATGCGATAGGATAGGCGAAAGGGTAGCGCCCGCGCGTGGCCGGATGAACGCGACCCTGCTCGAGCGCTGCCGTGCCGGGGCATGCCTCAGGGCCACAGGCACTCCGTCGGCACGCGGCCGGCACCATCGAACAGGATGCCTTCGCTGCGCAGCTTTTCCCGCTGGCGCACTGCCCCGCCGTGCTCGGTGACCTTGAGCGAGGCATTGATCACGCGATGCCACGGCAACTGATGGCCATCCGGCAGGTGACGCATCGCCGAGCCGACCATGCGCGCGCTGGCGCCATCGGTCATCTTGGCGATACGCCCGTAGGTGGTGATGCGCCCTTCGGGAATCTGCGCCACCACGGTGTAGATCTGTTCGAGCAGTTCGGCCCGCATGCGGTTCTCTCCTTGTCGTGTCGCGGCTGGTTCGCCTGGGTGCAGGTACTGAGATTTAGGTTCTGAGATGCAGGTACAGAGATGTCGACACTGGGGACTTTACGCTGACATGGCGCTCACGCATGATGAAGCCATGCATCTTTACTTCATACATCAGGGGCAACTCCCTGACACTGAACCAGATTCAGCCGCCGATACCGCAACGCTAGCGCATGACTGGCAGAGTCCGCTACGCCTCAAGGACTGGCTTTCCGGCATGGGGCACAGCTTCAACACCAGCTTCCCGCTGGCAGGAGAAGCGTTGCCGGGCATCGATGACTTTCATGCGCTGGTGGTGCTGGATGGTCCGCAACGCCTGTCGAGCGCCGCACAACCACCCTCGCCCGCCGAACAGCAGTCGCTGCGCCTGCAGCGCAAGTTGATTCGGCGCACGCTTAACAGCAATCGCCCGCTGCTGGGGATTGGCCTGGGGGCGCGACTGATCGCCGAGCAGATGGGGGCGATCGTCTCGTCCGCCGTGGTGCCGCAGCGTCGCTGGGCCACGCTGACGCGCAGCAACGAGTGCCCGCTGGGGCTACCCGCCGAGTTCGAGGCCTTGATGTGGCATGAGGAGATCTGCGGACTGCCGGAAGACTGCGAGCTGCTGGCCAGCAGCGAGCATACGCCAGTGGCCGGCTTCAGCTGGGATGAGGGTCGCGTGGTGGCGCTCAACTTCCATCCGCACATGGATGCGGCGGCCACGCAGGACCGCCTTGCCCACCATCCCGCGCCCCTGGAGGGCAATGGCGTGCAGTCACGCGAGGCGTTGCTGGAGGACCCGAAGCGCTTTGATCGTCAGGCGGCCCTGCTGGACCGCCTGCTGGTGGACTGGCTGAATGCGTGAGCGCTGACCGGCGCTCGTGAGGGATATCAGCGCTGCCAGCGGTGATTGGCGCTCCACTCACGCGCGAAGGCAAGGCTGTTGTCCCAGTCGCCGACGTGCAGGAAGGTACGCTCGTGCTTCTCGAGCTGATAGCGGTACATCGGGTCGTAATACTCGCTGAGCAGCGGCGCCAGCCAGCCTTCATGGGCAATGGGGTTGCCGCGCTTGTGCTCCTGGAAGGCGATGTCCTGCATGCGCACCAGACGAGCAAGGCGTGCACTGCCCAGGCGCTTGCGCAGACGCAGCAGCGCCTGACGCAGCTGGCGCTGCATCAGGGTCCAGCCGAGAAAGTCACCATAGTGGCGACTGTAGGTGGACCACAGCCCCTCGATATAGTCCTTCTGAATCTGCACGACTCGCCAATCCAGCGGCATTTCGACGCGGATCAACGGTGCCTGCTCCATCGCGCGCCAGGTGGCGAGCGGAATGTTGACGCTGCCGATGAAGCGCGACTCGTCCTCCATGATGGTCGGCGCTTCATCCTCAAGCGTGAGCATCTCGGCGGCGATGCGGTGCTCGAAGTCGATCTGGCTCGGCGCCGGGAAGGGATGGCGGCCGAAGGCCGAACCCTTGTGGCGCGCACAGCCTTCCAGGTCGATGCCATTGTCCAGCGCATGGATCAGCTCGGTCTTGGCGCAGCCGGTCAGCCCGCCGATCAACAGCATCGGGGCCTGCTCGGCACGCTCATCGATATGCTGACAGAGCTGCTGACGCATGGCCTTCCAGCCGCCCTCGATGCGCGGACGCTCGATCCCCGCTTCCTGCAACCACTGCTGACTGAGCTGGGAACGCATGCCGCCGCGGAAGCAATAGAGAATCGCGTCAGGGTGCCGCTCGACGTGCTCGACCCAGGCGCGGATACGTGCGCGCTTGATCCCGCCGCTGACCAGTTGATGGCCAAGATGTACCGCCGATTCCGGGCCGACCTGCTTGTACTGCACCCCGACGCGATGACGCTCCTCATCATCCATCAGCGGCAGATTGACGGCACCCGGCAAGGCACCAGCGGCGAATTCGACCGGCGCGCGCACATCGATCAACGGACGGCCGTCGCGAATCAGGTCGCAGCTGGCCGCCACGGTGGGCAAACTCATGGGCATCTCTCGGCAGACAGAACAGGATTGAGGCAATGGGCGGCAACTGGCTGACTGGCCGCACCATCAAGGGGCCATATTCTAGCGCAAGCGTGCAGCCGCCCCCAGCCTTGTGCTTTCACGCCAACGGTGGCGTCAGGCGCACCCCCTGCCCCGGCCCGATCCCGGCCGGGCCGAACAGCTGACAATCTGGGCAGGCAGCGGGTTGATCACCGTGGGCACGATGCGCCTCGGCGACCGAGTCGCGCAGCGAGGCAATCGCCGCCTCGGCGGTATGGAAGTAGTTCTCACGCCCCATGCGCTCGAGGAAGCCACCGCGCTCCATCACTTCCAGCGCGTACATGCGAAAGCCGCACATGCTGAGACTGCCGCCGGCATCGCGCAGGCGACGTTGCTCGATCTCGAGCATCTCGGCACCCGCGATATCGATGAAGTTGCAGCCGGTGCCCAACAGAATGACGTGCTTGCCGGTATAGCGCGCCAGCTTGCGCTGGACGTGGTCGACCGCCCCGAAGAACAGCGAACCATCCACACGCAGAATCACCACTTCCCGGCACTGGGCCAGCTGATAACGCTCGGCATTGCGCACGCCAAGCTCCGGGTGCTCCGGGTCTGGCGCCATCTCGACCAGACGGGGCCGTGAGGTGCGGTTCAGATACAGCACCAGCGAGACCAGCACCCCGGCGAAGATGGCGAACTCCAGCGGCAACAGCAGAGTAGCGAGGAAGGTGATCACCAGCACCACCGCCTCTTCGCGGCTGACGGCCAGAATCTGACGGATATGACCGACTTCGATCAGGTTGGCGGCGATCACCATGATCAGGCCTGCCATCGCAGGCAACGGCAGCCACGCGGTCACGTCAGGCACCAGCAGCAGTACCGCCAGCACGATCAGCGCCGCCACCACCACCGACAGCGGGGTGCGGGCGCCGGCATCATAGTTGGCGCCGGAGCGCGTGAAGGAGCCGGAACCGGCAAAGCACGAGAAGAAACTGCCCGCCAGATTCGACAAGCCCTGGCCGATGAACTCCTGGTTGCCGTCGATACGCTGATGCGAGCGCACGCCGATGGCACGCGCGATGGAGACTGCCTCGATCAAGCCGAGCACCGCCAGCGCGAAGGCCGCCCCGCCCAGCGAGCGCAGGGTGTCAAAGCCCAGCGGCGGCAGGGAAAACGGCGGCAGGCTGCCGGACAGGGCGCCGACCATCGGGATACCTGCCGCGCTGCCGCCGAGCAATGCCGCGACACCACAACCGACGGCCATCGCCACCAGCATCCACGGCAGTTTGCGATTCAGCCGCCGAACCAGCACGGCCGTGAGCAAGGTGCTGAGTCCCGTGATCAACGTGGCCCACGAGGTATCGCCCAGATGCCCGAGCAGCGCCCACCAGGTGCCGAGAAAGCTCGAGGCATCGCCAAGCGCGATGCCGAACAGGTGCTTGAGCTGACTGGTGGCGATCAAGACCCCGGCGCCGGCGGTGAAGCCGATCACCACCGTGTGTGAGATGAAATTGACCAGCGCTCCCATGCGCATCAGCCCCAACGACAGCTGGATGATGCCGACCATGCAGGTCAGCGCCAGCACCAGCGGCAGGTATTCGGGACTGCCCGGCGCGGCCAGGGTCGAGACGGTGCCGAACACCACCATCGAGATCGCCGCGGCCGGGCCACTGACCATATGCCGCGAACTGCCGAACAGACCGGCGATGATCGCCACCACGATGGCGGCATACAGCCCATGCGCCGGTGGCAGGCCGGCGATCAACGCATAGGCCACCCCCTGGGGCAGCACCAGCACCGCGCCACTCAGGCCCGCGATCAGGTCAGAACGCGCATCCCCGGGCGACAGCTGACGCATCCAGCCGAGAAAGGGCAACAGTCGCGACAGGCGATAGGCCGCGGCACTGGTGTGCTCGGGCCCCTCTGCCGTCTCGGTAGATTCGGGAGATTCGGGGGGCGGCGAGGAAGGAGGCGGAGTATCAGCGGACAAGAAGTATCTCCGTGGCGAGGCAGGAAAGAAGTCGTCAGCCGGTAGCCGCAATGCCCCTGAACGTACTCGGGACAGGCTTGAAACCAGCGGTGATAAGTCTATCGCTGAAATCACTAATGAAACAGGGCCGCCACATGCTCGACAGCGACCTGTGACCTTGCGGTCCTTTCCCTAGAAAGAGATATGTTGAAGAGAGACGATGAAGAGACATGATCACGGAACACAGAGACGAGACACGATAACGAGACACGATAACGAGACACGAAGAGAGACGAGAAGACACGGCGCTGGCCATGCCGCGCCCGAGCAGTGACAATACCCGTTCCTGACACCGCTGCGGACCCTGACGCCATGACCACCGACGCTACGCCGACCGATACCACGACTCCCGAGACGGCGGGTGGCTATACCCCGCCGCTGGATGCCAGCGAAGCCGAGGCCATCGACGCCACGCGCCAGTGGGTCGAGACGCACATCATCGCCGACAATCTGTGCCCGTTTGCCGCGCGCGAGATGGCACGCAACAGCATCCAGTATGCCGTGGTGCCCGGAGCAGGGCTCGAGCGCAGCCTGCAGGCACTCGGCGACGAGCTGCTGAACCTGGACGCCAATCGCGACGCCGAGACGACGCTGGTGATCTTCAAGGACGGCTTCCGCGACTTCGATACCTACCTCGAGCTGCTCGACTACGCCGAGGCGCTGCTCGAGATGCAGGACTACGAAGGCATCTATCAGCTGGCCAGCTTCCACCCGGAATACGTGTTCGAGGATACCGAGGAAGACGACGCGGCCAACTACACCAACCGCTCGCCCTACCCGATGCTGCACCTGCTGCGCGAAAGCTCGGTCGAAGCCGCCATCAATGCCTACGCAGGCGATGTCGAAGAGGTGCCGGGGCGCAATGAAGAACTGATGCGCGAGCGCGGTGTCGAGCTCCTGGTCTCACGCCTCAAGGCCTGTGCTCACGCTGCCCGTCAGGCTGACAAGCAGGACTGACAAGCAGGACTGACAAGCAGGACTGAGCTTCGTGCTCGGAGAAAACTCCATACGAACAAGGCCAGCCGCGAGGCTGGCCTTGTTCGTTGTATGCTACATCACACCACGATGTCCCCGTGCGGCAGGCTCACGCGGTAGGCGCAGATGTCACAGGGCTTCCAGCGCCTGGGACAGCTTGTCGACCGCCACGATGGTCATGCCCTTGGGCGGATTCTTGGGGGCATTGCCCTTGGGCACGATAGCGCGCGTAAAGCCATGCTTGGCGGCCTCGACGATGCGCTCCTGGCCACTCGGCACCGGACGGATCTCGCCGGACAGCCCCACCTCGCCGAACACCACCAGCTCGCGCGGCAGCGGACGGTTCTGCAGGCTGGAGACCACCGCACACAGCACCGCGAGGTCGGCGCTGGTCTCGAGCACCTTGACCCCGCCGACCACATTCAGGAAGACATCTTGATCGCCTGTGAACAGGCCGCCATGCTTGTTGAGCACTGCCAGCAGCATCGACAGGCGATTGCCGTCCAGACCGACGGCGACACGGCGTGGATTGCCCAGCGGCGAGTCATCCAGCAAGGCCTGCACTTCGATCAGGATCGGTCGCGTGCCCTCCCACACCACCATCACCAGACTGCCGGAGGATTGCTCCTCGCTGCGCGACAGGAAGATCGCGCTGGGGTTCTTCACCTCCTTCAAGCCCAGCTCGACCATGGCGAACACGCCCAGCTCGTTGACCGCGCCGAAGCGGTTCTTCTGGCCACGCAGCGTGCGGAAGCGCGAATCACCATCGCCCTCCAGCAGCAGGGAGGCGTCGATCATGTGCTCCAGCACCTTGGGTCCGGCCAGTGAGCCGTCCTTGGTCACGTGGCCGACCAGCAGCAGCACGGTATTGGTTCGCTTGGCGAAGCGGGTCAGCGCGGCGGCAGACTCACGCACCTGCGAGACACCCCCCGGCGCGGATGACAGATCCTCCAGATGCATGGTCTGGATGGAGTCGATGATCAGCACCTCGGGCTTCTCGCGCTCGGCGGTGGCCAGAATCGTCTCGACGCTGGTCTCGGCCAGCATCTTGAGCCCCTGGGTCGGCAGCTGCAGACGATGGGCGCGCATCGCCACCTGCGACAGCGATTCCTCGCCAGTGACATAGAGTGAGCGCTTGTGCTGGGCGAGCTTGCAGGCGGTCTGCAGCAGCAGCGTCGACTTGCCGGCCCCCGGGTGGCCACCGAGCAACACGGCGGAACCCGGCACCAGCCCGCCACCCAGCACGCGGTCGAACTCGCCGAAGGTCGAGGAGAAGCGCGGCACTTCGGCCAGCGAGACATTGGAAAGATCGGTCACGTTGTCGCTGAGCGTGCCGGCGTAGCCGCCCCGCCCATTGCTGGCGCTACGCGCGGCACCACCGGCGACGGCTCCCGCAGCGGGGGCGGCGCCGGGCAATACCGTGGCGCCGACGCGGATTTCCTGCAGGGTGTTCCACTCGCGGCAGCCGCTGCACTGGCCCTGCCACTTCGAGAATTCGCTACCGCATTCGGTACATACGAAGGCGCTCTTTGCTTTCGCCATCAGACAATCCTGTCGGGAAGAAATGATTCTCGGCGCCGCGGCGGAGTGTCGTCAGCCGTGGATTTCCAACGGCCAGACACAAGGAAGGCGGCTTGCGCCGCCTTCCTTGTGCTCACGATCGCCTTGTGGCGCACGGCACGCTTACTGGCGCTTGAGGCGCAGTGTCTCACCGTTCTGGAAGCGACGCTTCTGCGGGTCGACCAGCTCCAGGGTCTGGGCATCCAGACGCAGGAAGTAGTAGGTCTGGCCTTCGCCGTCCGGCGTCAGCTCATAGACGGTCGCGTTCGGGTCCGTCACGGTGCCGGACAGCACGTCCCACTGGCCTTCGTAATGCTCTGGATCCGGCTGCTGCGGATGATCACGATAGGTGGCATCGAGACTGAAGGTACGCTCATCCTGGGCTGCCTCTTCGGCACCCTTGAGGCGTACATCGAGGTCAATGCCCGTGCAACGACGACACGGCAGGGTGCCCTTGTAGACGGCAACCTGCTCGCTGGCTGTCTCGGTGGCGCTGTTGTCAGCGGCACCGTCATTGGTCTGGGCCGTTGATGCGCACCCGGCGAGACCGACCATCAGCGCGGCTCCCACCATCAGAGTCCTGATCTGCATTGAATCCTCCTTAAGGCGATGACTCGATAGCAGCATCAGCGCTATCGACGGCGAGCGGTCTACCCGCTTTGGCAGGCAGCCCGCTCACAAGCTTCCATGCTCAAGAATAGCGGGTATCCGCCCCGAGAGGCCACCCCCGATGGCGTTTATCGAACACCATTCGCTAAATCGTGTCGGCCTCAGCCGCGGCGATCATGGCCATTGTCGAGAAACGGATAGTCGGTGTAACCCTTGGCGCCACCACCGTAGAAGGTGTCCGGGTCCTGTTCGTTGAGTTCAGCGCCGAGGCGAATGCGCTCGACCAGGTCCGGGTTGGCGATATACGGGCGCCCGATGGCGACGGCATCCGCGATGCCCTCATCGATGATGCGTGCCGCGCTCTCACCGTCGTAATGGCCGCAGAAGATCAGCGCGCCCGTGACGCGCTCGCGCAGGGCACGACGGAAGTCATCGCTGAACTTGATATCGCCACCGGCCCAGTCCGGCTCGTTGACGTGCACATAGGCGATGCCACGTCTGGAGAGCTGCTCGGCCATGTAGAAGGCCATTTCTTCCGGCTCGTCATCGGTCAGACCGAAGATCTCGATGAAGGGCGTCAGGCGGATGCCGGTACGCTCAGGGCCGAAGACTTCGGCGACGGCATCGACGACTTCCAGCGTCAGACGCGCACGGTTCTCGACCGAGCCACCGTACTGGTCAGTGCGCTGATTGGTGCCGGTGGCCATGAACTGGTTGAGCAGATAGGCGTTGGCGGCGTGCACCTCGATCATGTCGAAGCCGGCACGCTTGGCACGCACGGCGGCCTGACGATAGTCCTCGATCAGCTGGGGGATCTCGTCCGTCTCCAGGGCGCGCGGCGTACCGGTGGGGTGACGTCCGCTGGTGCCGTCCTCGAACTCGACAAAGCACTGGGCGCCTTCACCACGCAGGGCGCTCGGCGCGACCGGCTGCTGGCCGTCCGGCTGCACCATCTCATGCGAGACACGCCCGACGTGCCACAGCTGCAGCGCCATGCGTCCGCCCTTGGCGTGCACCGCCTGGACGACGCCCTTCCAGCCCGCTTCCTGCTCATCGGTCCAGATGCCCGGCGTGTAGACATAGCCACGTGCGGTGGGCGAGATGTTGGTCGCCTCGCTGATGATCAGGCCGGCACCGGCACGCTGACCGTAATAGGCCTGCTGAAGCTCACCGGGCACGCTGTCGGGGGTACGAGCACGTGTCAGCGGTGCCATCAGGATGCGGTTGGGCAGGGTCAGATCACCGAGCTTGACCGGATCGAGCAGGGTGTCAGCGTACGGGGCATTGGTGTTGGCAGTCATCGGGACTCCTTGAATTGCAGGACTTCACCCAGCGTCCTCACCGTGCAAGGTCGCACGAGCTGGGCAAGCATGCCTATGACATGCGGCACACCACGCGCTGCTTCAAGCACGCACATCGCACGAGAATAATGCTGGCATGGCAACAATGGGCGAGGCCCGCCGTGCGGCCACTCCTGGGCTTCTTTCAACACCCCCCTCGATAGACCTTCGCAACAGACCTTCGCAACAGCCTCCAATCACCGCTCCAATGCCCCTCATGACTCACTCAGAGCGCATGCCGGTGCTTGTACCGCGACGATCCAGCGGGCAACATGAAAAGCATCCATGACACGGGTCATGCACTGTCACCAGCGGCGAGAAATCATGAGCAAGTACTGGAGCCCCCAGGTCCACGACCTGACCCCCTACGTCCCCGGCGAACAACCGCGTGAGCAGCTGATCAAGCTGAACACCAACGAGAACCCCTACCCGCCGGCGCCCGCCGTGGAGCAGACGCTGCGCGAGTTCAATGCCTCTGATCTGCGCCGCTACCCGGACCCGAGCTCCAGCTCGCTGCGCGCCGCCCTGGCCGATACCTTCCATGTGGCCGCCGAGGAAGTCTTCGTCGGCAATGGCTCCGATGAGGTGCTGGCGCTGGCCTTCCAGGCATTCTTCCGTCAGGACAAGCCGCTGCTGCTGCCCACCATCAGCTACAGCTTCTACCCGGTCTACTGCCGCATGTATGGCATCGAGTCGCGCAGCATCGCGCTGACCGACAACTGGGAAGTCGACCTGGAAGCCTTCGGCAACGACAATGGCGGCATCATCTTCGCCAACCCCAACGCCCCGACAGGGCATGGCCATGGCCGCAAGGCGATTGCCGCGCTGCTGGAGCGCAATCCGCGGAGCGTGGTACTGGTCGACGAGGCCTACGTGGACTTCGGTGGCGAAAGCGCCATCCCGCTGATTCATCAGTATCCGAATCTGGTCGTGACGGGCACTTTCTCGAAGTCGCGCAGCCTGGCGGGCATTCGTCTTGGCTATGCCGTGGCCTCGCGTGAGCTGATCGAGGGTCTGGAGCGCGTCAAGGACTCCTTCAACTCCTACCCCATCGATCGCCTGGCCGAACAGGTCGGCGTCGCCGCGCTCAGTGATCCCGACTATTTCGATGAGTGCCGCACACGCGTCATCACCACGCGCGAGCAGACGCGCGATCGCATGGCCGCGCTGGGCTTCGAGATCCTGCCCTCGCAGACCAACTTCGTGCTGGCGACTCACCCGACCCACGATGCCGGCAAGCTGTTCATCGGCCTGCGCGAACAGGGCATCCTGGTGCGCCACTTCAACACCGACGCACTGCGTGACTATCTGCGCATCAGCATCGGTACCGATGCCGAAATGGACAGCCTGATCGAAGCCCTGGAAACCCTGTGTCGCTGAGATAGCGCACGGTCTGGCCAGTGATTGCTCCAATCAAAGAAGGCGCCCAGTGGGCGCCTTCTTTGATCAGGATGTCACTCAGGTGCTCGCCGCACGGCCCATCCACACAGCTCATCACACAGCCCGTCGTACCGTTCATCGCACCGAACACTCTGCAGGAGCACAACATGACAACGGACAGTCTCTCCATGGCTTCAGACGCTACCCCGACACCCCGCCTGCCTCTGACGCGGGTGCATCACGTGGCGCTGATCACCGCTGATTACCCTCGCGCCAGGCGCTTCTATCTCGAGGTCATGGATGCGCAGGTGATCAACGAGGCCTATCGTGAGGCCCGCGACAGCTACAAGCTCGACCTGCTCCTGCCGGGCGGTATCCAGCTGGAGCTGTTCTCCTTCCCCTCGCCGCCTGAGCGCCCCAGCTATCCGGAAGCCTGTGGGCTTCGTCACCTGGCGCTGGCGACGGAAGACATCGATACCTGTGTCGAGCTGCTGATCGCGCGTGGCGCCACGCCAGAGCCGATACGTGTCGATGAATACACCGGCGCCCGCTTCACCTTCCTGGCAGACCCTGACGGTACGCCCATCGAACTCTACGAAGTCTCGCCCTGATGTGATGGCGCACTGAAACTTCACTGGCCCTGAAGATAAAAGGCCCCGAAGACAAAGGCCCCTGTCGAGATATCGACAGGGGCCTTCTTGTGTCATGTGCACGTTGCTTGGGCAAAGCTCTTTTCTTTCGCCCACAGCTGATTCGCATGCAGGACTCTCTGCACCACTTTTCTTGAGCACAAAGAGAACCGCCCCTGCAGCATGGCTACAGGGGCGGTTCGGGATAAGTGCCTGACGATGACCTACTCTCACATGGAGAAACTCCACACTACCATCGGCGCTAAGCGGTTTCACTTCCGAGTTCGGCATGGGATCGGGTGGTTCAC
>Ga0114912_1000098_pt1 | contig 53512 bp, 46 predicted proteins | sample MalvirDeepMed_51_FD_89713 | JGI IMG/M metagenome (GOLD analysis project Ga0114912, IMG submission 89713) | Marine viral communities from the Global Malaspina Expedition - Malaspina viral metaG DeepMed_51 | ecosystem: Environmental > Aquatic > Marine > Oceanic | place: Mediterranean Sea...
CGAGCGTGAACCACCCGATCCCATGCCGAACTCGGAAGTGAAACCGCTTAGCGCCGATGGTAGTGTGGAGTTTCTCCATGTGAGAGTAGGTCATCGTCAGGCACTTATACCGAACCGCCCCTGTAGCCTTGCTGCAGGGGCGGTTCTCTTTGTGGTGAGAAAAGTTGTGCTCAGGAAAATTGGCGCGCAGAAAGCCCACGGATGGCCACCTCATGGGAGGCCTGTACCAAGGGCGGTCATGAAAAGCTCGTCAGGCACTTGTCCCGAACCGTCCCTGTCGCCTTGCTGCAGGGGCGGTGCTGTCTGTGGCAGTGCATAGGAGGCGCAAGGCGCCCTGCTGAGGAGGGAGGTGCACAGAGATCCGCCTGTGGACAACCGGAATATGGGAGCTGGCACCTGAATTATCCACAAGGGCTTGTCGAGCACGAGGAGTGTCCAGGAGTAGGCAAGCCTTGCTGAAACCATGGGCACAGCCGGCTGATGGTGGGGGCTGATCAGGCGTCGCGGGTTCTGCACCTCAGGGTTGCTCATGTTTTTTACGATCAGTCTGAACTAAAGCTCAATCGGCGACTCTGAGTATGTGAGTTTCGACGTTCCCTTGCTTAGAAACTTGTCTGTGCTATCCCATCAGCAGACTTTTTGCGATCTGGCGCTCCTGCCTTGCAGTCGAGCAGCCTATCCGCCGGTCACTTCCCCAGTGGCCGGTTTTTTTATGCCTGTCATTCGGGCGATGCCTTTGTGGTCTTCGGCAAGCTGTTGCAAAGCCCTGGTAGGTCATCTGCAGCGAGACACAAAAAAGCGGCCGGATGAGTGATCATCCGGCCGCTTTGGCATCTGATGTGGCCCTCACGGAGTGAAGGTCACGTCAGTGAGAGGAGCGTCTTAGCTGTTCTGCTCGATGCCCTGGATGTGCCAGTCGGCGCCATCACGCAGCTCACGGACCAGGTGCCAGGTCTCGTTGAACTCGTTCTGCTCGCCATTTTCATCCAGCACGCCGTGGAACAGGACCGTCGCTTCCGCCTGCTTGCCAATCTCCTGCACGCTGCCCAGTTCAGCAAACAGACGCACGATCTCGGTACGGTTGTTGGCCGGTTGCTGAGCGCGCTCTTCACGCAACAGATTGTAGAGCTCTGGCGTGACGTACTCCTGAATGCGCGGCAGGTCGTTGTTGTCCCAGGCGCGCTGCAGCGTCATGAAGTGTTCCTTGGCGCCGCCGAGGAACTGCTCCTTGTCGAACCAGGCCGGTTCGCTGGTCGGGGCACCGCCTGTCAGGCCTGCCCCGATACCACCGGCCGGCGCCAGCGACTCGCCTTGCGGCTGATGCGCTTCACGCGCCTGCACATTGCGCGGCTGGTCATCGTGGCGTGTAGAGGAACCACCACCACTACCTGCTGGCCCGCCGCTCGCCATGGCGGCCTTCTTGCGCGCGCTGAGGAACTTGAAGGCGATGAAGGCGATCACCGCGATGATCAGGAAGTCTGTCATGCGCAGACCATCGAAGGCGCCGCCGAAGAACAGCGATGCCAGCAGGCCGCCTGCCAACAGGCCTGCCAGAGGTCCGGCAAACTTGGACAGGCCGCTGGAGGGTTTGGACTTCGCTGCGGTGCTGCTGTTGGTGGCCTTGTTGCTACCAAACAGTGAGCTGGAGGATTTTCCGCTGTCAGCGGATCGTGAGTAGCTACCGAAACTCTTGCCGCCGCCGAGGCGCTTGGCCTCTGCGTGTTCGACGCTCAGACCGAAGCCGAGCAAGCCGACCATCAGCATGATGAACAGATGGCGCATGTGGGATCTCCTTGGATGCGCTAGCGTGTAAGTGGAAGCTCCATTCTAGCCTTAGAATCGTCGTGGGAGGACCAATGGACGACGAAAAGTCTCAACACCTGATGGCGAGGCGATCATTGTTGTTGCTGATCGATTTCCAGGCTCGCCTGATGCCGGTTCTGAGTGGCGGAACCGAGGCCATCAACAGTGCCATCTGGCTGGGCGGAATCGCCCAGGCGCTGGAAATTCCCGTCTGGCTGACCGAGCACTGCCCCGACAAGTTGGGCGCAAGTGCTCCGATGACGCATCTACTGCGCGAGCGTACCCGCTGCTTTACCAAGCGCAGTTTCAGCGCGCTGGATGCGCAGGACTTTCGCAAGGCATTGGAGCAGAGTGGCTGTGACCAGTTGGTGGTATGTGGTGCCGAGGCGCACGTCTGTGTGATGCAGACCGTGCTGTCCCTGTGTGGCGCAGGCTATCGAGTGGCGCTGGTCGCCGATGGGGTCGCCAGTCGCCGCCCGCGGGAGGCGGCGCTGGGAGTGGCCCGCTGCGAGGCCGCGGGCGCCAGTATCGTCAGTGCCGAGATGGTGGCGTATGAATGGCTTGGGTGTGCAGATCACGTCCTGTTCGGCGATATTCATCGCCGTTACCTCAAACCACGCGCCGCAGAACACCTGACTTTCCCGGGGCTGGGCGGATGAGGCGTGAAGTGACCCGCCGGTCACGTATCAGGCGCGTGCCGCGTCGGCCTCACTGCGCGTGAAGACCAGCGTATCGCCCTCAGAGGCGGCATTGGAGAAGCGATAACCGGCCACGTCGAAGTCCTTGAGGTCTTCGGCTGTCTCGATGTCGTGCTTGAGCATCCAGGCGCTCATCAGGCCGCGTGCACGCTTGGCGTAGAAGCTGATGATCTTGGACTGGCCATTCTTCTCGTCCTTGAAGACCGGCGCCACGATGCGGTGGCGGAACGCCTTGGCATCGATGGCCTTGAAGTATTCATTGGAGGCCAGGTTGACCAGTATCGGCGTGCCGCTGTCTTCCACCGCCTGCTCCAGTGCCGGAGTCAGCGTCTTGCGCCAGTAGGCGTAGAGGTCCTTGCCGGCCGGGTTGCTCAGACGCGTGCCCATCTCGAGACGGTACGGCTGGATGAGGTCCAGCGGGCGCAGCAGCCCATAGAGGCCGGAGAGAATGCGCAGCTTGTGTTGTGCGCGCTCAAAATCTTCCTCGCTGAACGAATCCGCCGCCATGCCCTGATAGACATCCCCCTGGAAGGCCAGCACCGCCTGTTTGGCATTATCCGGCGTGAAGGGCGGCTGCCATTCCTGGAAGCGAGCGGCATTGAGGCCGGCCAGCTTGTCGGAGAGTTTCATCAGGCTTGCGATGTCCTGCGGCGACTGTTCGCGCAGGATGTCGATCAGCGGTTGAGCCTGCTCGAGAAAATCGGGTTGGCTATGACGGGAGGTCACGGGGGCGCTGTCGAAATCCAGCGATTTGGCGGGCGAAATCACACTCAGCATGTAGACCTCCTGGCAGGGAAAGGTCTCAGTATATCAGGCAGACAAGATGGCCCCGAGTCCGCCAGGACTATCGGGGCCATAGATTGCACTGCGTGACGCCAGAGGCATCAATAGCGGCGGATCAGGAAGACCCCCGCGAACAGCAGCAACACGCCTGCCACGCGCCCCAGCGAAAGATCATGCTGCGGGAAGGTCGCCCAGCCGAAGTGATCCAGCACTACCGAGGCCGTCAGCTGCCCCGCCAGAAAGGTCGCCATCATGGTGGCAGCGCCCAGCTTGGGCACCAGTATCACGCTGGCCGCGACGAAGAAGGCGCCTAGCAGGCCGCCGGTCCAGCTCCACCAGGGGGCCGCTTTCAGGGCGCCGACGCCCGGCATGGGCAGGCGCATGGCCAGCACGATGACGACCAGCGCGATCGAGCCGACCACGAAGCTGACCATGGCAGCCATGAGCGAACTGTGGGTCTGCAGGGCCAGCGTGGAATTGACGCCAGCTTGAATCGGCATCATGGCACCGGCGGCGACAGCCATGAGGATCATGCTCAATTCAGCGGGATTCATGTGGGGTCCTTGGTCACGAGCAGGCCGGTCATGATGACCGGCCTGTCGGGGGTTGTGTATCCGTTACGGGTCAGAGGCGATTCAGGGGCACGGGTTGGGCGCGGTGTTGTGGATCATCTCGATCTCGGCCAGCACTTCCTCGCTCAGCTCCACCTCGAGGCTTTTGATGTTGCTTTCCAGCTGGGTCATCGTCGTGGCACCGATGATGTTGCTGGTCAGGAACGGGCGAGTGTTGACGAAGGCGAGAGCCATCTGGGCCGGATTCAGGCCGTGACGACGCGCGATGTCCACGTAGCAGGCGATGACGTGCTGAGCCGGCTCGGCGTTGTAACGCTGGAAACGCTCGAACAGCGTCAGGCGAGCGCCTTCCGGACGGGCGCCGTCCAGATACTTGCCGGACAGGGTGCCGAAGGCCAGCGGCGAGTAGGCCAGCAGGCCGACATCTTCGCGGTGCGCGAACTCGGCCAGGCCCACTTCGAAGCTGCGGTTGACCAGGTTGTACGGGTTCTGGACGCTGGCCACGCGCGGCAGGTTCAGGCGCTCGGCCAGGTTCAGGCACTGCATCACGCCCCACGGCGTCTCGTTGGACAGACCCACGGCGCGAATCTTGCCGGCGGTGACTAGCTCGCCGAGTGCCGACAGGCTTTCTTCCAGCGGCGTCATGTCTTCCTCTTCGGTCGGCTGGTAGCCCAGCTTGCCGAAGAAGTTGGTCTTGCGGTCCGGCCAATGCAGCTGATAGAGGTCGATGTAATCGGTGCCCAGGCGACGCAGGTTGTCGTCACAGGCGGCGATGATCTGCTCTCGCGTCAGGCGTGAACCACCGCGCAGGTAATCCATGCCCGGGCCGGTGACCTTGGTGGCGATCTTGACCTGATCACGATTGCCGCGTGCCGCCAGCCAGCTGCCGATGTATTCCTCGGTACGGCCCTGGGTCTCGCCATTCGGGGGCACCGGGTACATCTCGGCGGTGTCGATGAAGTCGATGCCAGCGTCGAGCGCGCGGTCCAGCTGCTGGTGGGCATCGGCTTCGCTGTTCTGCTCGCCGAAGGTCATGGTGCCAAGGCATAGCAGACTGACGTCGATGCCAGTACGGCCAAGAGCTCTACGTTGCATGCAGGATTCCCCTATCGGGTAGGTGTCAATGTAGCGGGCAGGACGAGTGCTTCCAGCACGCGCGTGGCGCGCGGTTCGCGCGCGTACTTTACCCCAAGGATGGCGCACATATTAGCAGCGTAACAAAAACCCACAAGGCGGGCTTGAGTCCCCCCGATTGCGCGAGTATGCTTGGCGCCCCGCTGTCAGGGGAGCAGTCTTTCTAGGCCGCCCGCAAGGGCAAACTGACAGTGTTGGCAAGGAGAATAGCGTCGCGGGCTCAGGATCGGGCCAGGACACGGCGTCACCCCTCTTATTCTGTATCAAGGTTACTCGTCATGCCGCAGGCCCCAACCCTGATGACTGGACTGAAATACCGCCTGGCGGAGCGTCTGTTCCACGCCTCCTGGCTGTCCGGCTCTCAGCAGAAGCATCGTCTGACCATGCGTCTGTTCAATCACTGCGCCAATGCCGGTCACACCGGTGCGTTGTCATTGTACGGGCACATGCTGTTCCAGCGCGGCAATTCCGCTCAGGAAAAGGCCAAGGGCGCGCGTTTCGTCATCAAGGCCGCGCAGGCCGGCGACGTGCATGCCCAGTATCAGGCGGCGCGTATCTATGAGTATGGCTGTGCCCAGTATCAGAGCGATCCGGCCAAGGCCGTGACCTGGTACGCACGTGCCGCCGAGTGCCGCCATGCTCTCGCGGCCCAGCGCCTGGCGCGTGCCTATCGTGAAGGCTCCCTCGGTCTGGCGGTCTGTCCGCACAAGGCCGAGCAGTGGGAAGCCCACGCCCGCACGGGTGGTGAGGCAGACCTGCACTGAACTGATGTACTGACCGGATGTACCAGCTGATGTGCTGCCCTCGCTGCCACTGACAACGCCCTCTTCGTGAGGGCGTTGTCGTCTCTGGCCCTCCCGCGCGCGTCTCTTGAACGTGATGCCAGCGTGATGGAGCAGATCGACCTGATGCCTGCGTTGACAGCGTCGCGCTCAGGACTCGCCAAGCAGGGGGCAATTCCCGTAACCTGAGGACATTCAACCTCTTCTCGCCCGGGCCCTGTCTGCCTGAGATACCTTGGGAGATTCGTGTGACGCTGCCTATTCTGCTCGATATTGAAGCCTCCGGCTTTGGCCGTGGTAGCTATCCGATCGAGATCGGGCTGGCGCGTGCCGACGGCAGCAGTTGCGCCTTCCTGATACAGCCTCTTGATGAGTGGGTGCATTGGGACCCCAAGGCGGAGCTGTTGCACGGCATCTCACGGGCACGGCTGGCACGCGAAGGGCGGCCAGTGCGTGAGGTGGCGCAGTGGGTCAATGATGAGCTGGGTGAGGCGGGAATCGCCTACAGCGACAGCTGGGGCTACGACAACACCTGGCTCTCGCTGCTGTTCTATCATGCCGGCATGCTGCCGCGCTTTCGTCTCGAGGCGCTCAGACGGCTGCTCGATGAGGAGCAGCTGAATTGCTGGGCGGAGCTCAAGGAAGCGGTGATCGCCGAGGGTGGCATCCAGCGCCATCGCGCCGGAGACGACGCCCGTCTGCTGCAACTTACCTGGCAGAAAGCCCAGTCGATCGGGCGCAGCGAATAAGCCTCTGCCAGGTGCCGCGGGGTCTACGGCGGGCGGCATGAGCGACACTGCTGTCAGGCCGGGTGTTGTCAGGTCAGATGTTGTCAGGCGGAGCAGCGAGCACGAGATAGCGCCAATAAAGCCAAAAAAGCGGCAGCCCAGTGGGCTGCCGCTTTTTCATGCTGGCGCTTTTTTCATGCTGATATCATCAGCGCCATGACGAGGCTCAGGCGCCCGTCACCGCCAGCAGCACCTTGCCGGTGCTGGCGTTGTCCTGCACATAGGCATGCGCGGCATCGGCTTCCTGGATCGGCCAGCTCTTGTCGATATGCGGGCGCAGCTCACCCCGTGCCAGGCGTGGCCACACATGCACGTAGAGCGCATCCAGCACCATGCCCTTGCCATCGGGGGAGCGCGAACGCAGGGTCGAGCCGATCAGGCGCTGACGCTTCATCAGCATGCGACCCAGATCCAGCTCATCCATGCGCCCGCCCATCAGGCCGATCAATACCATGCGGCCATCCTGCTTCAGCACCTGCTGATTGTCGGCCAGATAGCCGCCGCCCACCGGGTCGAGAATCATGTCGGCGCCGCCCCAGTCGTTCACGGCCTCGACGAAGCTGCCATCGTGGCGATTCCAGCCGGCATCCGCACCGAGGCGCAGGCAGGTCTCCAGCTTTTCCTGGCTACCGACGGTCACGAAGCACGGATGCCCGAACAGCCCGCACAGCTGGATGGCGGTGGTGCCGATGCCGCTGGCACCGGCGTGCAGCAGTACGCGCTCCTTGTGCTTGAGGTTGCCCTCGATGAACAGGTTCAGCCAGGCGGTGGCGAACATCTCCGGCAGCGCGGCGGCGTCTCGCAGGCTATAGCCCTCCGGCACCGGCAACACCTGCAGGGCGTTGACGACCACCTCCTCGGCATAGCCGCCACCGGACAGCAGCGCACAGACCGGATCACCGACCTTGAAGCGCTCGACGTGGCGGCCGACCTCGCGAATGGTGCCACTGACCTCAAGACCCAGGATCTGACTGGCGCCTTCGGGTGGCGGATACTGTCCGGCACGCTGCATCAGGTCGGCGCGGTTGACGCCGGCCCAGGCCACCTCGATACGCACCTCATCCGAGGCGATCCCTTGCGGGGCCTCGGTTTCCTGCCAGACCAGTGATTCATTCTCGACGGCTATCGCAAACATTCGCTCTCTCCTTGGCGTGGCAGTCGCGCTGCCTGTTCGTACGCGGATGATCTCCGTGCCGGGGCGCATCGGCCGCGGGTCACGTGGGCGACTGTCATCTCACTGTACGGGGACTGTGACGCATCTGTCATGAAGTGGCGCGAACCTGACGTGATATCAAGCCCCATGATCCAGACATCGCGTTCCGCACTCCGTGCGGCCAAGGAGAGAGCATGATCGATACTGCCCGCGTCATCGCTGCCAAGTATCCTGCCTTTGCCAAACGTCACCCGCTGATCCGGCGGCCAGCTCTGGCCATGCTGCGGCGCCTGGTGCATGAGGGCGAGATCAATGCCTTCCTCGGCGAGAACTCGGACCAGCGCGGCTTCGACTTCATTGACCGCGTGCTCGATCACTTCTCCTTCGGCTACTCGGTGTCCTCGCGGGAGCGCGAGAACATTCCGGCCTACGGGCGTGTCGTCATCGTCGCCAACCATCCGCTGGGGTCACTGGATGGCCTCGCACTGCTCAAGCTGGTCGGCGAAGTGCGCCGCGACGTCAAGATCGTCGCCAACGACATCCTGATGAAGGTCGAGCCGCTGGCACCCTTGCTGCTGCCGCTGGACAACCTCAGTCGCCGTGGCTATCGCAAGAGCAGTGGTCAGATCTGCGATGCGCTGATGAATGAAGAGGCCGTGATCATCTTCCCGGCCGGCGAGGTCTCGCGTGCAGGCCCGACCGGGCCACGCGATGGCAAGTGGCTGTCGGGTTTCCTGCATTTCGCGCGCAAGACCAACGCGCCGGTGCTGCCTATCCACGTCAGCGGGCGCAACTCGACGCTCTTCTATGCGCTATCGTCGATCAACCGCAGCTTCGGCACGCCCCTGCTGGCGCATGAGATGTTTCGCCAGCGCGAGCGGCAGCTCAAGCTGCGCATCGGCGAGCTGATTCCGTTGGAGCGCCTCGACAGTGATGCCCTCAATACCAACGCCAAGACGCGTCTGCTGCGCAAGCACCTGTATCGTATCGGGCGCGGCAAGCGCGGCCTGTTCGTGACCGAGAAGGCCATCGGCCATCCGGAGGAACGCCAGGCGCTGCGTGAGGAACTGACGCCCTGTGAACTGCTGGGCGAGACCCGCGACGGCAAGAAGATCTATCTGTTCGATGCCTTCCCCGGCTCCAGCGTGATGCGCGAGATCGGTCGTCTGCGCGAGATCAGTTTCCGGCGGGTCGGCGAGGGCACCGGTGAGCGGCGCGATATCGATCGCTATGACGCCCACTACCGGCATCTGGTGTTGTGGGATGACGCCGATCTCGAGATCGCCGGTGCCTATCGCATCGGTGAGGTGCGCAAGATCATGGCGGCACATGGCGAGAAGGGGCTCTACAGTCCGACCCTGTTCCGCTTCACGCCGGAGATGTTCGAGCGCATGCAGGACGGTCTGGAGCTGGGGCGCAGCTTCGTGCAGCCGCGCTACTGGGGGCGGCGCAGCCTCGATTACCTGTGGCAGGGGCTGGGCGCCTATCTGCGCTGTCATCCCGAGATTCGCTGGCTGTTCGGCCCGGTCACGCTCTCCAACAGCTATCCGGAGGCCGCCAGGGCACTGATCGTCAGCTACTACCGTCACTATTACGGGGATGATGAGGGGCTGGCGCGTGCGCGGGCACCGGTTGCCCAGAGCGTGCCGGGCAGCGCCGCCCATGAAGCGGAGCGCCTGTTCGATGGTCAGGACGCCGATGGCGATTTCCGCCGCCTGCGTGCCCAGCTGGATGCGATGGGCGTGACGGTGCCGACGCTCTACAAGCAGTACGCCGAGGTCACCGAGCCCGGTGGCACCCGTTTCCTCGATTTCAGTGTCGACGCCGATTTCGGTTACTGCATCGACGGCCTGGTGATGGTCGATGTCGAGCAGGTCACCGCCAGCAAGCGGGCGCGCTATATCGGCAAACCCGCCCAGCAGAAGGCCGCCTCGGAGGACGCCGTTGAGGCTGTTGGTGAGACGGCGCTGAGCTGAGGCGCCCTGCTGAGATAGCACGCTGAGCTGAGACGGCCGCTCGCAGAGTCACTCCCCATGGCGCCAGCGTCATGCGCTTGATGGGGAGTGACGCGTCAGCCTGTCAGGTCTTACGTCTCATGCCTTACGTCTCAGGCGCCAGACGCTTCAGCAGGGGTGCGATCTCGCGCTCGCTGATCAGGCGCGCGCGAGTGTCCGCATCGAGGAAGCCCGCCTCGACGGTGCGATCCAGAAACTCGAGCAGGGGCGCGAAGAAGCCATCACTGTCGAGGACGGCGATCGGCTTGGCGTGAAAGCGCAGGTACTGCCAGGTCCAGGTCTCGAACAACTCCTCCAGGGTGCCAATCCCGCCGGGCAGGGTCACGAAGGCATCCGCCAGTGCGGCCATCTGCGCCTTGCGCTCATGCATGTCCGCCACCTCGATCAAGCGCGTCAGACCGGTATGCGCCTTCTCGTTGCGTACCAGTGCCTGGGGGATCACGCCGATCACCTCACCGCCCGCTGCCAGCGCGGCATCTGCCAACGCCCCCATCAGCCCGGCGCGCGCGCCTCCGTAGACCAGTCCCCAGCCGCGCTCGGCGATGGCCGTGCCCAGGGCTTCGGCCAGTTGGCGGTGCTGTGGGGAGACGCCCTCGCGGGAGCCCAGATAGACACAGATGCGATGCATGTTGCTCTCCTGAATGTTTCTCGGCGGCGCTCACTGCTGGCTGCCGTGCCTTGATGTCATGTCCTTCCTATCCTACGCGAGTTGTGCGGCGACGCTATGACGCCGGTGAGGAACTCGGCATTGCCCCGTGGCCAACGCGGGCGCGTGCTGACTTTCGGCGTTGTCGCCTGCATTCGCGGGCCTGCTCTGCTACCCTTGCCGCCCCCGCAGGCGACGGCTGGCGGGCGCTGGCGCCCCGTGAGCTTGCATCGGGATGCACCCCAACTCATCGCGACGCCGCCTTCGGCGAGCGTGGACTCATCGCGACGTCGTCTTCGACGGACGCGGAACAACAAGGCAGGAGAGGCAGATGGCGCAGGTGCGCGGACGCTTTGCCAGTCGGCTGGGCTTCTTGATGGCCGCCGCTGGTTCGGCAGTAGGACTTGGCAACGTATGGGGCTTCCCGTCCCAGACGGCCAACAACGGAGGCGGGGCCTTCGTGGTGATGTATCTGGTGCTGGCCTTCCTGCTGGCATGGCCGGCCTTGATGGCTGAGCTTGTCATCGGCCGTCATGGTCAGGCCAACATCGTCACCAGCATGAGTCTCGGTCGAGGCATCACCAAGCGCTTCGGCGCGCTGGCGGGCTGGGCGGGCATGCTGACCGCCAGTCTGATTCTGGCCTTCTACGCCATCGTCGCGGGCTGGCTGCTGGGCTATACCGCCGCACCGGTCAGCGAGGCACTGGGCATGAGCTCCGCCGCCAGCTGGCTGACCACCTTCGACTTCACGCGCAATGTCTCGCTGACGGCGGTCTTCCTCGCCTTGACGATGGCGATCGTGGTCGGCGGCGTGCGCGGCGGGATCGAGAAGTGGTCCACGCGTCTGATGCCGCTGTTGCTGATGCTGCTGGTCGGCCTGATCGGCTACGTGCTGACCCTGCCGGGCGCCGATGAAGGCCTGAGTGTCTACCTGACGCCGCAGTGGGACCGCATCTTCGATGCCGACCTGATGCTGAGCGCGATGGGCCAGGCGTTCTTCTCGCTGTCTCTCGGCGTGGGCGCGATGCTGATCTACGGCTCCTATCTGGGGCCGGAGCAGAACCTGCCGCGTCTGGGCGTACTGGTGACGCTGATCGATGTCGGCATCGCCTTCCTCGCCGGCCTGCTGGTGATTCCGGCCATGTACGCCGCGCGTCATCTGGGTGTCGAGATCTTCGATGCCGATGGCCTGCTCAAGAGCTCGGACACCCTGCTGTTCGACACGCTGCCGGCGCTGTTCGGCCAGATGGGCGGCGCAGGTGACGTCTTGATGGTGGCGTTCTTCGCGCTGATGAGCGTGGCGGGCATCACCTCTTCCATCTCGATGCTGGAAGTGCCGGTATCCTTCGTGGTCGAGCGTGGCTGGCTGGGTCGGCGTGCCGCCACCCTGGCCGTCGGTGCCGCCATCATGGCCATCAGCCTGACCATCGCCGCCAACTTCGGGGCACTGTTCGGCCTGGTGATCATGTTGACCACCCAGTACAGCCAGCCGCTGGTCGCGCTGGTGATGTGCCTGCTGGTCGGCTGGGCGATGTCGCGTCATACGTTGCTCAAGGAGATCCAGAGCGGGGCGCCGGACATCGAGTCCAGCCTGTTCTGGAAGATCTGGCCGTGGTACGTGCGCCTGATCTGCCCGCTGTGCATCGCGCTGGTCTTCGCGCACTCGCTGTAGGCCTGACGTTCGTCACGACGCAAGAAGCCCGCCAATTGGCGGGCTTCTTCGTCTTCTGCATTCAAGCCGACGGCATCGGCTCGATCGTCGTCAGGGCTCAGGGCAGCTCGGACAGCACGTCGTAATGGGCATCGACCCAGTGACCGATGGCGTTGCCCTCGGCGTAGGCGAGATGCTGGGCGTACTGGGTGTGCAGGCAGCGCACCTGATTCCAGTCACGGATACCGCCGACGCCACGTTCACGCATCAGGTCGGCGAAGCCCTGGGACTCGATGGCGTTGCGCTCGGCCTCGCTCATGAAGCTCCAGCGTTCGGCGACGTAGGCCTCATGGCTGGCACGGTAGCGCGCCAGCAGTTCCTCGTCGGTCTTGAGGCGTTCTTCCAGCCCCTTGATGACGCCTTCGGCCTCGATGCGTGACAGCGAGATCTTGAGGCGTTCATCGCACAGCCAGTAGAGGGTCGGGAAGGGCTTGCCGTCCACCAGCGAATGCATGCGCAGCACCAGCGGAGTGCCCTCGCCATCGGTGGCGGCCACGGCCTGGATGCCGCGCGGCTTGCGCCCGAGCTGGCGCTCGATGATCTCGAGCTCCCGCGCGTCGGGACTATGATTGGTCAGGATCACCATGCTTGCGGTCAGGCTCCAGCACACACTTGTTGGACCGGGATACGGCCCGGAAGAAAGCCTGGTTGAGCTGCTGGGGGCTCGGCACATAGCCATGCCACTCACGCTCGCAGTAGTCACTGCCGCGCGCCATCAGCTCCGGGGCCAGACGATTGAACCAGCCATCATAATCGTAGGGGTCAAGGCCCGGCAAGCTGATGTGCGGGTAGTCGGCGAAGCGCTCACTGAACCAGTGCTCCAGCGCCGCCTCGACCTGCGCATGCAGCTCGGTCATGTCCGGGTAGATCCACTTGCTGTAGCGAATGCCCATCGGGCCTCCTCGCTGACGCGGTGCTGTGGCGGGTGCTCGTCGTGGAGAGCCGTCATGGAGAGTCCACCATGCAGGGCCTGCCATGAAGTGCCTGTGCTGGAATGCCTGGCCCGTGGCCCTCAGTCGTCACGGGCCAGCGGGGCGAACTGACCATTGCCCAGCTCACACAGTAACGCGGGGGCGAGCGCTATCTCCAGTCCACGGCGGCCGCCGCTGATGAAGATCTCCGCCTGTGTCGTGGCGCTGTCATCGACCCACAGTGGCAGGCGCTTCTTCTGCCCCAGCGGACTGATGCCGCCGACCACATAGCCGGTGGCACGCTCGGCGGCCTCATGCGCGGCCAGCGCCGCCTTGCGTGCCCCGCAGGCGCGTGCCAATGCCTTGAGGTCGAGCGTACCGCTGACCGGCACCACGGCAACCACCAGCGGCTGACGTGCATTGCCGCCTTCCAGCTGGCAGACGAGGGTCTTGAAGACCTGGGCGGGCTCAAGCCCCAGCGTGCGGGCGGCCTCTTCCCCATAGGCGGGGGCGCGTGGGTCGTGGGCATACTCGAGTGTGCGGTGCGGCTTGCCCTTGAGCAGCTTGAGCGCGGGTGTCATGCCGGCACGCTCCCCTCGGAAGCTGCGCTGTGCGTCCCGAGTGCCCGGGCGGCCGCGCGCAGGGCGGGGACATCCAGTTCGGCGCTGTCGGTGTGTTCGTGCACATGGCTGACCAGGGTCGCGCGCAGCTCGCCCTCGATGGGCAGCGACTGCTTGGCATGATGATCGAACTGCACCAGCACGCAGTGGCCACGCGCGCCGCAGACGCCGCTTTGCCACGCTTCCTGGGTCACGGTGAAGGAGCTGCCGCCGAGACGCGACAGCCAGGTGCGAATCTCCACCGGCTGGCCATATTGCAGCTCGGCGAGGAAGTCGACCTCGATGCGCGCCATGATCAGCGGCCACTTGCGCGGGTCGAGGTCCGGCACGAAGACGCGGAACAGGTCATTGCGCGCCCACTCGAACCAGGCCGGCAGGCGCGTGTTGTTGACGTGCCCGAGGGCATCGGTGTCGTAGAAGGCCGGTTCCAGCGTCTTGAAGTACATGTCATCGCTCCTGGGCATCCATGCGGCATTTCAGCCTATCAGGAAGCTCAGGCGCTGGCTGTACGTCGTGAGGCTAGTCGACGTTGCAACGGCGTGAACACGCCCAGCCACGCCGTCGCCACGATGAAACCGAGCAGGGTGCCCAGGCCGACCCCCATGCCGGGGTAGCTGAGCGAGACCACCAGCGCATAGCACAATAGCGAGCCAAGGCCGGCCGGGTAGTGCTTGATGACGGTCGCGACGGCCACTGGCCCCTGGGTGAGATGCAGAATCACCAGCAGCGGGTACATGGTGACCGGGAAGGCCGCCACCAGGCCTGCCCACGAGGGTGGCAGCAGATGGGCCAGCGCGGTGATGCCGAACACGATGCCGGCGGCCAGTCCGGCGCGCGCCAGCAGCGAGACCCAGGAGAAGGGCGACTTGCGCGCCGTGCTCTCCGGTACGCCGCGATAGAGGCGCATGCACAGCACGATGGCGATCAGCGTCACGATCACGCCGCTGACGCGCGTGAACTCGAACTGCGCCAGCACCAGACTGGCGAGCAGCCAACCCAGCAGGCCGCCGAGGGTGCCATTGATGACGCCACGCAGTCCTTGTGCACGCCCGCATAGCCAGTAGCCGACCCCCAGCGCCAGCGTCGAGGAGAAGCCGGCCAGAGTGTAGACGGCGCTCTGGCCGGCGAACTCGGGGGAGATCTCCACGCCGATGAAGCCCAGCGTGATGGCCGTGCCAAGCGGGTAGCCGGACAGCAGTCCGGCCATGCGCGTCGAGAGACGCTCCGCGATCAATGACAGCCCGATCACCACCGCCACCGAGATCAGCAGCTTGAGCAGTTGCAGGCCCAGCTCACCCTGAAGCGCTGCGCTCATTGGGCGGCGTCCCAGAACTGACGACGCACCAGCGAGATCTTGCCCACCGCCTTGCCGGAGGCCTGATGACGATGGGCCTCGGCGACCTCGCTGAAGTCGAACTGACGCTCATCGAGGCGCACCTTGAATTCGCCTTCCTCGACCAGCTCCACCAGCTTGCCCAGCGCCTGGCGCTGCTGCTCATGCCCGATGCCCGCGGTCAGCGGCAGCAGGATCGACAGCACTTCCAGACTGCGGCTGCCGGCGTGCAGCGGTGAGAGATCCACCGTGGTGCGCGCATTGATGGTCACGATGCGTCCGCCCAGCTTGCTGGCGGCGAAGCTGGCGGCCAGGTTGTCGCCGCCGACGCAATCGAAGACCAGATCGAAGCCCTCGCCCCCCGTCAGCCGGGCCACGTAATCGGCCACGGCTTCCTCGCGGTAGCGAATGACGTGGTCCGCGCCGCAGTCACGAGCCGCCCGGGCCTTGTCATCGCTGGACACCGTGGTGGCGACTTCCGCGCCGATGCAACGCGCGATCTGCAATGCCACATGGCCGACGCCACCGGCGCCGCCGTGGATCAGCACGCGTTGTCCCGCTTCCAGCCGGCCACGCTCCACCAGTGCCTGCCAGGCGGTGATGAACACTGCCGGCAACGCGGCGGCTTCCATGAAGCTCAGGCGGCGCGGCTTGCGGGTGATCAGGCGCTCATCGGCGAGCATGTAATCCGCCAGCGCGCCCGGATGAGCGGCGGCACCGCCGGCGAAGCCGAGCACCTCGTCGCCGGGCGAGAAGGCCAGCACGTCATCACCGACGGCATCGATCACACCGGCCACGTCGCCGTGCAGCACGCAGGGCGCTGGTGGCAAAAGAGGCACCTGGCCGCTGGCCAGCTTGAGATCCAGTGGATTGACGCTGGAGGCAGCGACGCGAATGCGCACCTGGCCGGGGCCGGGAGTGGGTAGCGGGCATTCGGTCGCCACGAAGTCGGCATCCGGGCCGGGATTGCGCAGCACCATGGCATGCATGGAAGCGAGCATGAGACGTCCTCGTTGATACGGGTTCCGGCCAGTGTGGCCAGTGAGCGCCACACCCTACCCATTGCGCTGCGTTGCGGCAATCCGACTTGGGTGGTTTCAGCCGTCCAATGCACGGAATTGCATGATCGACAACGAAAAAGCCCCTGCCGATGGGCAGGGGCCTTGGGTCATGCGGCGGCTGACGGCTGTGTCAGGCCCGCCTGGGCGTGATGGGGATCACGCGTTCTGGCGCTTGGCCTCCTTGTCGACCGGTGCGATCTCGCCGGACTTCAGCTTGGCCATGTACTGGGCCAGCTCACGCTTCACGACCGGCATCAGGTAGTAGAGGCCGATGATGTTGGCGATGGACATGGCGAAGATCATGGCGTCGGAGAAGTCGATGACCGGGCCGAGACTCATGGAGGAACCGATGACCACGAAGGCGAGGAAGATCAGCTTGTAGACGATCTCGGAGCCCTTGCTCTCACCGAACAGGTAGGTCCAGGCCTTCAGGCCGTAGTAGGACCAGGACAGCATGGTGGAGAAGGCGAACATCAGTACCGCCAGGGCCAGCACATACGGGAACCACGGGAAGGCGGTCTCGAAGGCGTAGGAGGTCAGCTGGACGCCGCCGAGGCCTTCGACCTGGTAGGCGCCGGTGATGACGATGACCAGCGCGGTCATGGTGCAGATGACGACGGTATCGATGAACGGTTCGAGCAGGGCGACGATCCCTTCTGTCGCGGGCTGGGAAGTCTTGACGGCAGAGTGGGCGATGGCCGCGGAGCCGATACCGGCTTCATTGGAGAAGGCAGCACGCTTGAAGCCCTGGATCAGCACGCCGACGATACCGCCGCCGACCGCGACCGGTGCGAAGGCACCTTCGATGATGGCGCCGAAGGCGGCCGGAATCGCACTGAAGTTGAAGCCGAGGATGATGAGTGCCGCGATCACGTAGATGACAGCCATCATCGGCACCAGCTTCTCGGTGACACGTGCGATGGACTTGATGCCGCCGATGATGACCATGCCGACGATGGCGGCCATCACGAGACCGAACAGCCAGCCGTAGCCGACCAGGAAGCTGGCATCACCGCCGGTGACGTTGACGGCCTGCTGATAGGACTGGTTGGCCTGGAACATGTTGCCGCCGCCGATGGAGCCGCCGATGGCGCAGATGGCGAAGAAGATCGCCAGAATCTTGCCCAGACCCGCCTTGCCGTTTTCCGCGAAGCCCTTGGACAGGTAGTACATCGGGCCGCCGGAGATGGAGCCATCCGCGTTGACGTTACGGTACTTCACGCCAAGCGTACATTCACAGAACTTGGAGGCCATGCCGAGCAGACCGGCCAGAATCATCCAGAAGGTCGCGCCCGGGCCGCCCAGCGAGACGGCGACCGCGACGCCGGCGATGTTGCCAAGGCCGACCGTGCCGGACAGCGCCGTGGCCAATGCCTGGAAGTGGGATACCTCGCCTTCATCCTTCGGGTCGGTGTAGTCGCCCTTGACCAGACGGATGGCATGGCCGAACAGGCGGAACTGCACGAAGCCGAAATAGAGCGTGAAGATGACGGCCGCGATGATCAGCCAGCCGACGATCAACGGGAACTGGGTGCCGGCCACCGGCACGGAATAGAAGATGGTCGAGACGATCGGGTTGACGATCGGTCCGACGATGTCACTGATGGCCTGGTCCATGCCTTCGGCACGGGCAGAGCTTGCGGCCATGAGGGCTGCCATGGCGGCAGCCCAGGGGGCCAGGGAGCGGAATCGACTCATGAGAGGTAACCTCGAAAAGCGAATTGTCGTTATTGTCTGGTGCGAATCTCTGCAGGCGGCGGGTGCGGGAGGCGCCTGTCTCAGGGAACGATGGTGACGGGCACCGAGGCCTCTTGAATCAGATGGGCGGTCACGCTGCCGAAGATGCGTGAGCGCACGCTTTCCCCCTTGCGGCCGACGATGATCTGCTCGGCATTCACTTCACGCGCCAGCAGGCTGAGGATCTCGGCGGCATCGCCGTGGCGGACACGCCCCTCGACCTGATAGCCCTCCTTTTCCAGCTCGCTGATGGCAGGCGCCAGCACACGCTCGCGGGCCAGCTTGATCTCGTTCTCACGGCGGCTGGCACGCTGGGCGTTCTCCTCCGGTGTGTTGAAGCTGTAGGGCGACCATTCGACCACGTAGCAGAGAATGATCCTGGTTTCCGCGCCCACCAGAGAGGCGACGCGCTTGGCATAGGCAATGGCACTGTCGCCGCCCGGGGTTCCATCCAGTCCGACAATCAGGGAGGTGGTCATGGAGCTTCTCCTGAAGCTTGCTGGTCGTCGTGTCGCGCCAGCGGATTCTTGTTGAATTACCGTTTCGTTGCGGTTGAAAGAACTTTACTCCTCGCTCACACAAGAAATCCCTTCGGGTGTAACGCTTCACAAAACGATGATTAAACGAAATGGCGTCAGTTACGCGTTGACGAGGCTCAGGTTTCCGCTACGCCATTAGCCGGTGGTGACAATATTCGCTGAGAAAACTGCTACCCATGGCTGTCAACAATGCCGAGAGCGGGACGAGCTGCCCTTTGAGGGCGCCAGCAGGGTCACCATCAGAATCGCCATCAGTGGCAGGGGGGAGTGGGAGCGGACAAGAGAATAGAGCGGGCAAGAGAGGGTAAGCAGGGGAGGGAGGAAGCAGAGCAGAGGGCGGTGAGGGAGGAGAGCAGAGGAGAGTAGAGAAAAATGCAGCGCTGCTCACCAACAGCGCTGCGAGTGTTCAAAATCGCCGCGGCTAGATCAGCCGCTGATGCGTCAGGTCTTGCCAGGCGGCTTCGATGGGCCAGGCCAGCGGCTGACGCAGGTGTTCCGGCAGCGCCATCAGGGCGGCCGTGGGACTGTCGTGTTCGCGCATGCGCAACCAGCAATAGGCCCAGGCGCAGGCGTCATCAGGGCCCTGCGGCACCGGGCGTGCCGGCATCTGCATCAACAGGAACAGCGCTGCCTTGGGTGCCCACAGCGGCGCACCGCCCTCTGCGGCCCACTGCTCCAGCGTCTCGCCATCGGGATTGCTGGCGGGCTGGCCAAGACTTGCGACGCGCGCGGTATCGGCCAGCAGCACGGCGAGACGCTCGCTGTCGCCGCGGCCATGGGTCAGCCAGGCACGCAACAGACCGGGCAGCCCGCGCTGGGCCTGTGGGTAAAAGGTGTCTTCAGACATGCACAAAGCCTTATGCTGTAGTTGGTCCACAGGTATTCTTCTCGCCGCCTCGGGCGGCGTGAGTCGAGAGCACTGCTCGCGTTGCCTGCCAAATTTGCCCGCCACAGGGAGACTCCATCTTGCCATTCGATTTCATCACCCCGCTCGATCGACGCCAGTATCCTTCCCAGAAGTGGGATCGCTACGCCTCGGACGTCATGCCCCTCTGGATCGCCGACATGGACTTCAGCGCCCCGCCCGCCGTGACGCGAGCGCTGGCCGAGCGAGTGGCGCACCCGGTCTACGGCTATGCCAAGCCGTCGGAGGGCCTCGATGACAGCCTGTGTGACTGGAGTCGCGAGCATTATGGCTGGGAGGTGCCGCGTGACGCCATCGTCTGGCTGCCGGGCGTGGTGCCGGCCTTGCACCTGGCCAGTCTGGCGTTGACCTCTCCTGGCGCGGGTGTGGTCACGACGACCCCGATCTACCCGCCCTTCCTCAAGGTGGCCCAGAAGACCGGGCGACTGGCGCAGATGGCGCCGCTGGCAGAGCCCGAGACGCAAGGCGGCCCCTGGCGTCTGGATCTGGAGGCGCTGGAAGCGGCCATCACGCCCGAGACCGAGCTGCTGCTATGGTGCCACCCGCACAATCCTACCGGCCGCGTCTGGCGCGAGGAAGAGCTCGAGGCGCTGGCGGAGCTGGTCGAGCGTCACGATCTGCTGGTGGTCTCCGATGAGCTGCATGCGGATCTGGTGGTGGACCCGACGGCCCGCCATATTCCGCTGGCCAGCCTGAGCGAGCGACTGGCGGCGCGCTGCGTGACCCTGTGGGCGCCCTCCAAGACCTTCAACACCGCCGGGCTTACGTTTGCCTGCGCGGTGATCACCGATCCCAAGCTGCGTGCACGCTTCACCGGTGCCGCCAATGGCTTGATGCCTGATACCAATGTGCTGGGCATGGCCGCGACCGAAGCGGCGTGGCGCGAGGGCGAGCCGTGGCGTCAGGAGTTGCTGAGCGTGCTGCGTGACAACCTCGATCTGCTGGAAAGCCATGTGGCACGCTGGGACGGCGTCAGCATGTCGCGTCCGCAGGCCACCTATCTGGCCTGGCTGGATATGCGCAAGGCAGGGCTCGGGGAGTCTCCGCAGCAGACCCTGCTCGAGGAATGCGATGTCGCGCTGTCGGATGGCGCAGACTTCGGCTGGCCGGGCTTCGTGCGCTTGAACTACGGCACCACGCGCGTGCAGCTGGAGAAGGCGCTGCAGCAGATGGATGAGCGCCTGCAGAAAGGCTGAGGTTGGCGAAGGGATCGAGGGGCGAGCGTAGCGGCCGAGAAGGGGAGTCGACAGAGCCGGAATTGATCTGGGTCAGCCTGCGGCGTTTCGTTGGCAGCTATCGCTCATCGTAAACTTGAATTGAGAATCATTATCGTCAACTCTGAAGTCAGGCCGCTCATCGGGAGGGGCTTGTCATCAGGAGATGCGACGATGAGACATGAGGTGGCAGAGACGCCGCGACAAGGGCGGCCAGCAAGCAGGGATGCAGGCGTGACGGCCTGTCGGGAATGGTGTTGTCAGGGCGGGAGCCTGCGCCTGGCGCGTTCGTCGCCGCCATCTTCCCGCTGCCGTGCTCCCGCGGCGTCATCTGCCACCCCGTCTGCGCCAGACGCCGTGAAGTCTGCGGGCCAGGAGCTTGAGGTGGACTTTCCGCCCAGCGTGCGCGAATCGCGTGCCCGTCCCTCGCTTCTCAAGGGCTGGAGCCGTCGTTAGCCTTTGAGTCGGCGCGACGGCAGGCCCTCAATGACAAGGCCCCGCTTCCGGTATAGGAGGCGGGGCCTTGTCGTCTGCGTGGCGTGTTCAACTCATTAGCCCGATCAGCAGTAAGGTCAGCGCATCAGCACGATCAGCGCACCAGCACGATCAGTACATCAGAGCGAACAGTTGGCGCCGGAAGCGCACGGTCAGCTCATGGGTCGCGCCGAGGGCGTCGAACACACGCAGCAGCGTCTTGCGTGCCAGATCATCGCCGTACTGGCGATCGGTCTTCACCAGGCTGATCAGGGCATCCAGCGCCAGCTCGTAATGGCCATCCGCCAGGTCACGCATGGCGCGCTGGTAGCGGGCTTCGCTGTCGTCCCGCTCGATCATCGCCTGCACCTCTTCGGGAGACGGTGCCTCGGCGATGAAGTCGATGCGCGCACGTACGCCACGCGCCTGGGCGCCGTCACGGTCTTCCGGCTTGAGGGAGTCCAGCAGCTGGCGGGCCTCTTCACCATTGCCCTCGGCGACCAGCACCGAGGCGAGGTGGATGCGGTATTCCGGTGTCTCGGGGGATTCCTGCGCCAGCTGCTGATACAGCGCCTTGGCGGTGACGAGGTCGCCGCTTTCCAGTGCAGTGGCCGCCTGCTCCGCGAGGCTGGGACCTGCTCCTGCCGCCGGCTGGACCTTGTGCTGCTCGAGGAACTGGCGAATCTCGGCTTCCGGACGTGCGCCGGTGAAGTTGCCTGCCAGACCGCCCTGGATGACCAGCTTGACGTCCGGCACCGAGCGCACGCCCAGCTGAGCGGCGATGTCCTGCTGTTCCTCGGCGTTCAGCTTGGCCAGGATGAAGCCGCCCGCATATTCACGTGCCAGCTTCTCGAGAATCGGCGTCAGGACGAGGCAGTGCTCGCTCTGCGGCGACCAGCAATCCAGCAGCACCGGCACTTGCTGTGAGGCTTCCAGCACCTGCTGAAGATTGCTCATGTCCACATCGATGATGTAGGTGTTGGCGTCTTCTGCCTGGCGCGGTGCACTGGCGGCACCGCCGCCGACCACCCCTTGTGGCTGGGCGGCGGTGGTGTCATTGCCGGTCAGTGGCTGGCCGGTATTGGGATCGATGATCATGGTGCATGCCCCGAAATTCTGTCTGCGATTCAAGGCTCGCGCGCGAGCCGGTTGGCCTGATGATGCGGCCCGTCGCAGTGGAGTTCAAGGCGCTGCCGGACACTTCCTCGCGCGAGCGCCTCGGGCGCGTCGGTTCACGGCAGCAGGGTGTCGCCGGCCAGGCTGGCGATGCAGGCGGCTTCGCTCTCGCTGAGCGGCATCACGGACAGGCGTGGGCGGCGTACCAGGTGGCTGTCCGCCAGCTCGGGTCGGGCCTTCAGACGCGCGATGGGCAGGGAGTTGCGCAGCGGGCGAAGGTAGCTCAGATGCGGGGCGACCCAGCGCGGAGGCTTGTCGGCATCGATGTCCGCCACCTGACGTGGGTCGAAGCCCTTGTGCTCGGGGTCACTGGCCGTCGGGTCGGGCAGGGCGAGTTCGCTGACGACGGCCAGTCCGACCACCGCAGGCACCTTGCAGCTGGAGTGCTGGATGAGCACGACATCACCGAGCTGCATCTCGCGCAGGAAGTTGCGCGCCTGATAGTTGCGCACGCCATCCCAGAGCGCCGGTGATTCGCGGCGCAGGTCATCCAGCGAGAAGGCATCGGGTTCGGTCTTGACCAGCCAGTGGCGCATGCAGGCACTCCCTTGGGACTGACGTGATGAGTGTGAAGGGGCAGGTGTGGAGAGGCCCGGTGTGGATAGGGGTAGCCAGGCCCGAGAACCGGCTTTCTCGCCATCTTCGCACAGGAATTTCACGCATACGAAAAAGGCCTGATGCATGGCATCAGGCCTTTCGAATTCTTGGTAGCGGGGACCGGATTTGAACCGATGACCTTCGGGTTATGAGCCCGACGAGCTACCAGACTGCTCCACCCCGCAACACTGGGTACTGCCTTTGCTCCAACTCTGACGCATCAGAGGTTGGTAGCGGGAACCGGATTTGAACCGATGACCTTCGGGTTATGAGCCCGACGAGCTACCAGACTGCTCCATCCCGCAACATCACGTTGGTGTCTGACCGGCAATTGCCTGATAGGCAACGACTTGTCAGTGGTAGCGGGGACCGGATTTGAACCGATGACCTTCGGGTTATGAGCCCGACGAGCTACCAGACTGCTCCACCCCGCATCAACGTGGGGCGTAGTATAAGGATATACAGTGCTGCGTCAACCGTTATCCCGTAATTGACGCAAACTTCTCGTGTCCGGTGAGTCGTCACCAACCCGTCTGCGTACCTCGAGCGATTATCGGCATCTTGTGTGAGAGATCTGCTACATACATTCCCGCTGCATCCTGTCCATACTGAGGGTGACGCGCCTCGCGCAGGCGGATGGCAGGCGTCACAGAGTGCACGATTGTCATCAGGCTGTTAGAGACGCGGGTCATTGTTGTCGTTGCAGGCATTCTCGTTTTCTCAGGGCGGGGGTGTCCGCAGATTCGCCAAGCTGTGCCCAAGCCAAGGACACAGGACGTTCCAGGATTAGGGAGACACAATAAGATGACACAAACAGCACCCGTCGCATGGGTTACCGGTGGTACCGGTGGCATTGGTTCCGCTATCTGCCGCGAGCTGGCGAACCAGGGGTATCAGGTAATTGCGGGTTACAGGAACAAGGAAAAGGCAGAGGGGTGGCTGTCGGAACAGCGCGCTGCCGGGTTCGAGAACATCGCACTGTCCGGCATCGAGCTGGACAACTTCGAAGCCTGTCAGGCAGGCGTCAACGAAATCCGCGAGCGCTTCGGCCCCATCGCGGTTCTGGTCAACTGCGCCGGCATCACGCGTGATACCTCCATGCGCAAGATGAGCTATGAGCAGTGGCGCGAAGTCATCAACTGCAACCTCGACAGCGTCTTCAACACCTGCCGTGCCGTCATCAATGACATGCTGGAGCACAAGTACGGCCGCATCGTGAACATCTCCTCCATCAATGGCCGCAAGGGCCAGTTCGGGCAGGTCAACTACTCGGCCGCCAAGGCGGGCATGCATGGTCTGACCATGGCGCTGGCGCAGGAAACCGCGACCAAGGGCATTACCGTCAACACCCTGTCACCGGGCTACATCGCCACCGACATGATCATGAAGATCCCCGAAGAGATCCGTGAATCGATCCGCGAGACCATCCCGGTCAAGCGTTATGGTCAGCCGGACGAGATCGCACGTGCGGTCGCCTTCCTGGCCGACGAGAAATCCGGCTTCATCACCGGTGCCAACCTGGATATCAATGGCGGCCAGTTCATGGGCTGATGCTCTGCGCTAGCGCGAGCCAGTGCAGGGTTGGCACCCGGCCCCGCCTGGCGAGAGAATGAAAAAGCCCCCGTCTCTATCGAGACGGGGGCTTTTCGTTGCCATGACTTCAGTCTTGCGAGCGCGTCGTCACCAGCTCAAGAGCACTGGCTCAGTGATTGAACAGCGCATCGAAGCGCGGCAGTTCGGTCTGCCAGGCGTCCCAGTCCAGCGGACCGTTGGCGAGCAGCGCATCCAGCACCTCATCCAGCTCTTCTTCACGCTCCATGCGCTCACCCAGCTGCTGGTTGATGCGCGCGACCTGCACGGTCAGGCGGCGAGATTCGTCCTCTGCCCCCAGCGGAGCCTCGAACAGAATGGCCAGATGCACACGCAGTTCGGCCAGGCGCTCGTTGGCGGCGCTGCAGTTGCTCGGCAGGGCCTGGCGCATCTGGTTGCGCGCCGCATTGGCCTGCCGGCTGTTGTCGTCGAAGGCCGAGGTGTTCGGCAGCTCGACATCCTGCACGTCGCCGTTGCGCGCGCTGGCATCCGCCACGGCGTGCTGTTCGAGCAGATCACGCCATTGCTGCCATTCCTCGCGCAGCTGCAGGGCGTGCAGTTCATCCAGACGTTGCTCACGACGCTTGAGAATGCCGGTCCAGCGACGACGCATGCCGTCGCCCCGCTTGCCGCGCGGCAGCGGGCCGAGGGTGTCGGCTTCCTTCAGGGCGTCATCAAGCAGGGCGGCGTCTTCCAGCGTCTCCGGCTCCCAGCTGTCGAGGCGTTCGATCAGTGCCTGCCACTGATCCAGACGTGCCTGCTCGCGGCTGTCGCGGTCTTCGCGGTCCTGATCGCGCGCGGCGAAGATGCGGTCGCACGCCGCGCGGAAGGCGGCCCACAGGCGTTGTTCTTCGCCCTTGGGCGCGCGGCCCATCTCGCGCCAGCGACTCTGCAGGGCCTTGGCCTGTTCGGCGCGGGCGCGTGCCGGCGAGTCCTCATTGGCCAGTGCCTCGACGGCGTCGACCAGTGCCTGCTTGGCGGCGGCGATCTGGCCCGCGCGGCTGTCGATCAGCCCCTGCAGTGCCGTCAGTGCCTCACCGAATCGATGCGACAGCTGGCGACCGGGGCCTGCGGGCACCGGCGTGTGGCGACGCCATTCCTCACGGGCGCGATCGCGGATCTGGCGCAGGGAGTCGGGGTCGGCATCGTCCATGGCGTGGCCGTTGAGCGATTCGAGCTGCTCGCAGAGCGCTTCGCGCATGGCCAGATTGTGTTCACGCAGCTGCTTGCGCGATTCGCGGTAATCCCGCAGGCGCAGCTTGATGGCGTCAGAGGCGGTGCGGAAGGCCTGGCTGGCATCGCGGCTGGCGGCCGCATCACCCAGCTCGCGCCATTGCTGAATCAGCTGCTGGTGCTGGCGGTCGCGCTGCTCATCGCTGATGTCATCGCGCTCGCTCAGGGTGGTGATGGCCTCGAGCAGCTGCTCGCGCTTGGGCGCCGCGACGAAGTTCTGCCAGTCACGGAGTTCCGCGACACGCGCGCCCAGCTGGCGCAGGCGTGTCTGGCGGGCATTGTCGAGCTGGCCTTCGGTGCGATCGCGCAGTGAGCGATGCAGACGACTGGCCGGCTTGAGCTTGCCGGCATCGAGATCCGCTTCCAGGCGTGCCAGTTCGGCATCCAGCGCGTCCAGATCCAGGCTCGCCTTGCGCGCAGCGCCGTCGGCCTCGCGGGAGGCGTCAGCTGGCTCGGCGTCTTGTGCAGGGCTGCCATCGAGCGCGTCCTGCTCTTGCGCTGCCTCTGTCGGCTCTTCCGGCTGGGCCGCGCTGATCGCCTGACGCACCGCGCTCAGGCTGGCGGTCTGCGGCAGACCCGCAGGCCAGGCCACTTCGCTTTCCAGACGACGCAGCTGGTCGATGTCATTGTCGACCAGCGCGGCATCCAGCTCGCCCTGGCACAGCTGATGGCGATGCCAGGCATCGAGGGCGTCCTGCAGCTGCTGTTGCAGGCGCTGCTGACGTTCGAGCAGTTCGGCCGGGGCCGAGAACTGGTCGGTCAACTCGCTCCAGCGCTCTCCCTGCAGACGGCGCTGGGCCTGCAGGCTGGCGAAGTCGTGGTCATTGACGCAGTCGCGGCTGTAGAGGTCTTCCCGCGCCTGATCCACGGCGCTGAGAATCTCTTCCAGGTGCGTGTTGAGGTTGGCGCTCAGGCGCTCATGGGCGCGAATGGCTTCCTCGCGGGCCTCATGGTCGCTGATGACCTTGTGCGCCTGCTGGCGCGCCTCTTCGAAGCGCTGTTGAATCTCGTAGTCCGCGGCCGGCAGGCGCTCCCACTCGCGCAGCAGCGAGCGGTAACGCGAGGGCACGCTGTCTTCCCACGCCTGACGCGGCAGCTTCTCCATCTGGCGCAGCAGATTGTCGCGGCTGGCGGCCAGCGCGTCGGCCTGCTGGGCATCGGCGCGGCGCTGGGCGAGAGTGTCGCGCGCCTGACGCTGCACGTGGCGGTCACGCTTGGCATCGCGCACCAGACGCTCGAGGCCGGCCTGGCTGGTGATGCGGGCGGCAGCGGCATGGCGAACGGCGGCGATGGTGTTGTGGCAGGCCTGATGGATCAGCGCCTCTTCATCTTCCAGACGGCTCAGTGCGGTCAGACGCAGTTGCTGGTTGTCGCCACGGGACGCCACGGCGGACAGCAGTTCGCTATCGTCCAGGCGCTCGACCAGCTGTTCACGGCTCAACAGTGAGGGCGCATCCTGGCCGCCGCTCAACAGTTCGATCAGGCGCTCGCGTACCAGGCCATCGGCGCGGTCGAGCAGCGGCAGCAGGCGCTCGGGAGATTGCATGCGCGTCAGGGCGGCATGGCGCACTTCCAGGGCGTCATCTTCGAGAATCAGGGTCTCCAGGATCTTGCGCTGGTCTGGAATCTCCGGATCAAGCTGGTCAGTGGCAGCGGAGCGAATGGCAGGGTTGGCGTGTTGCCAGCGAGGAGTGAACAGGCGGCCAGTGAGGCGGGAGAGCAGTCCGGTCATGAGAGAGCGGTTATCCAGGCAAAAAATAGAGGGGCGCAACAATTGGCCGCACACTCGGCGGGTGCAATCGGGTGGGCACGACGGAGTGGGCGGAGTGACGGCGCATGAATTTCGTCACCCCGCTATCTTACCAGTCACAGCCCCCCGTTGTGTGGTATCGCATGTCGATCGATGTGCCTTATTGCACGCGCGCGGCGGCGTGCAGGGCGACCGGCGGCGGGTGACAGGTCGGCAAGGGAGCCACGTCGTAGGCTCGCGACACCTGACAGTGCCTGCTGCTGGCCGTATCATCAGTTGCAGCACTGTGTTCGCTCACATAGTTTTGTACGTTACCGCTATGCCATTCAGTGTCTGTCATTCATGCTCGGCGCCTATCAAGCAGTCGCTGTGCCGTGTGCGACGGCGAGCTATGTTATTCAGGTGGCCTTTCCAATCGAGGGTCGCCTTGAGGATGCCGTGAACAGCACGTGCATCATCAAGAGTGTCGGAGGGCTTCGACACTCCTTACGCAACCGGAGTCAGGTCATGAGTCTCAGTACGGACAGGGCCCCTCAGGCCTTCACCTTCAAGGGCGGCATGCTGCCGATGACGGTCATGGAGCTGGTCAGCGGTGATCCGGAGCAGATCCGTGCTCAGCTGGCCAGCAAGCTCAGCCAGTCGCCGGCCTTCTTTCAACATACGCCGGTGGTGCTGAGCGTCGAGAAGCTCGACGAGCCGCATCTGGCGCTGGAGCGCATCTGTGCCGTCTGCCGAGGGCACAAGCTGCTGCCGGTCGCGGTGCGTGGCGGTGGAGACCCGGTGCGTCAGTCCGCCTGGGCGTTGGGGCTGGGGTGGTTCCCGCCGCAGGAGAATCGCGGGCGCTCCCTCGAGTCCGTGCCGCCGGTGGCCGCTGAACCGGTCGCCGAGCCTGCCGGGACGGTCGCGGACAGCGCGGCCGAGAAAGCGGAGCCAGCCCACGCCAGCAAGGTGTATCGCGGCACGGTGCGCTCTGGCCAGCAGGTCAGCGCACCGGAGGGCGATCTGGTCATCATCGGCGCGGTGAATGCCGGCGCCGAGATCCTGGCCGCCGGCAGCGTGCATATCTATGGCGCTCTGCGTGGCCGCGCGCTGGCGGGTATCCATGGCGATCGCAACGCCAGCATCTACTGCAAGGAACTGCACGCCGAGCTGCTCTCGGTGGCCGGAACCTACAAGCGACTCGATGACATCGACAATCGCCTGCTGGGTGCCAATGTCGAAGTCGTGCTTGAACACGACCAACTCTGTATCGCACGACTCGGCTGACCCCAGCACTGTGTTCTGAACGATATCCAATATTTACAGGTGATCCTCGCTCGGCGAGGGACTCTCAGCAAGGAAGATACCTTTGGCCAAGATTATCGTAGTGACGTCAGGCAAGGGCGGAGTCGGCAAGACGACCAGCGCCGCCGCCATTGCCACCGGACTGGCTTTGCGCGGCAACAAGACCGTAGTGATCGATTTCGATGTGGGCCTGCGTAACCTGGACCTGATCATGGGCTGCGAGCGCCGTGTGGTCTATGACCTGGTCAACGTCATCCAGGGCGAAGCCAATCTCAAGCAGGCCCTGATCCGCGACAAGCGCATCGACAACCTGCACATCCTTCCGGCCTCCCAGACCCGTGACAAGGACGCGCTGACGCTGGAAGGCGTCGAGAAGGTGCTCGACGCGCTGCGCGAGGAGTTCGATTACGTCATCTGTGACTCGCCGGCCGGTATCGAGCGCGGTGCCCAGCTGGCGATGTACTTCGCTGACGAGGCCGTGGTGGTGACCAACCCGGAAGTCAGCTCGGTACGTGACTCCGACCGCATCATCGGCCTGCTGTCTTCCAAGACGCGTCGCGCCGAGAATGGCGACACCCCGGTGCGTGAACACCTGCTGATCACCCGTTACCATCCGGCGCGCGTCACCGGCGGTGACATGCTCAACCTGACCGATATCCAGGAAATCCTGTCGATCCCGCTGATCGGCCTGATTCCGGAATCCGACGCCGTGCTGCGCGCGTCCAACCAGGGTGTGCCGGTCACGCATGACCAGAAGAGCGATGCCGGCCAGGCGTACGTGGATTGCGTGTCCCGCCTGTTGGGCGAGGAAGTGCAGCTGCGTTTCCATGAAGTCGAGAAGCGCGGTCTGCTGGCCAGAATGTTTGGAGGGGGGCGCAAGTGAAATTACTGGATTTTCTGAAGCGAGAGCGCAAGAAGACCGCCAATGTCGCCAAGGAGCGGCTGCAGATCATCGTCGCGCACCAGCGTAGCCAGCGTGACCAGCCGGATTACATGCCGATGCTGGAGCGTGAGCTGCTCGAGGTGATTCGCAAGTATGTGCAGGTCGACCAGGATGCCATCAACATCTCGCTGGACCGCGAAGACGACTGCTCGGTGCTGGAACTCAACGTCACTCTGCCGCGCCCCGGCGAGGCCTGAGTTCGCGGGGCGTCGGGTGCTTGCCACCTGAGGCGTTGCCGAGCGGGCACCGCCTGTGACGTCCCGACCCAGCCCATGCCCATTGCCTGCCAGAGCACCGTGCCAGCCTTGCTGGGGACGGTGCTCTGGCACGTTCATTTTTCGACCGCCCGCGTGGAGACATCCTGTGGCAGAGCCCACCTTCCTGTGGCACGACTATGAGACCTTCGGCGCCGACCCGCGCCGTGATCGTCCTTCGCAGTTCGCGGCCATCCGTACCGATGCTGACTTCAATGAGATCGGCGAGCCGCTGACCCTCTATTGCAAGCCGGCCGATGACTTCCTGCCCCAGCCGATGGCGTGTCTGATCACCGGCATCACCCCGCAGCAGGCCGAGCGTCGCGGCATTCCCGAGGTCGAGTTCGCCGGGCGCATCAATGACGAGATGAGCGTGCCGGGGACCTGCACGCTGGGCTACAACAGCCTGCGCTTCGATGATGAAGTCAGCCGTCATCTGTTCTACCGCAACTTCCTCGACCCCTACGGGCGTGAGTGGCAGAACGGCAATTCGCGCTGGGACCTGATCGATGTCGTGCGCGCCTTCCATGCCCTGCGCCCGGAAGGCATCGAATGGCCCAAGCGTGAAGATGGTGCGCCCAGCTTCCGTCTGGAGCATCTGACGGCGGCCAATGGCATCGAGCACGCCGGCGCGCATGACGCGCTGGTGGATGTGCGCGCCACCATCGCGCTGGCACGCCTGCTCAAGTCGCGCAATGCGCGCCTGTTCGATTACCTGCTCAAGCTGCGCAACAAGCGCCATGTCGCCAGCCTGCTGGATATCGGCGCACGCAAGCCGATGCTGCACATCTCGCGTCGCTATCCGGCCTCGCGGGCCTGTGGCGCGCTGGTGGTGCCGCTGGCGGAGCATCCTTCGAATGCCAATGGCGTGATCGTCTATGACCTCTCGGTAGACCCGGCACCGTTGATGGAGCTGTCACCGGAAGAGATACGTGCCCGTGTCTTCGCCAGTGCCGATGACCTCGCGGAAGGCGAGGAGCGGATTCCGCTCAAGGTCATCCATCTCAACAAGAGTCCGGTGCTGCTGCCGGCCAATGCGCTCAAGGATGTGTCCGGGCCGCATGAGGGCGAGTACGGCGAGATCGCCGCGCGCTTCAAGATCGACCCCGCCCAGTGTCGCGTGCACTGGAAGTGGCTGAAGGACAACGCCGGTGTCGGCGTGAAGGTGGCGCAGGTATTCGCCGAGGCGCCGCCGGCCGGCCCGGCTGATCCGGACTTGATGCTCTATTCCGGCGGCTTCTTCTCGCCCGCGGACCGCAAGGAGATGGAGCGTGTGCGCGCCACCCATCCCGAGGCGCTCGACGATACGCCGTTCGCCTTCCAGGATGGTCGGCTCGAGGAGATGCTGTTCCGCTATCGTGCGCGCAGCTACGGCTACACGCTCAACTCCGCCGAGCGCGAACGCTGGGAGCAGTGGCGCTGGGAGCGCATGAACGATGAGCAGGTCGCGAGCCTGACCGTGAAGGGCTTCGTCAGCGAGATCCAGCGTCTGGCCCAGAGCGAACAGGACCCGGACCGCGTGCAGATTCTCGAAGAACTGGCGATGTACGTGGAAGGCATCATGCCGCCGCAGGCCTTCGGCTGATGACGGGCTAGCCGGCCCGCTGTGCTTGCCGGCAAGGCATGAATGAACAAGACCCCGACGCGGTTATTGAACTGCACCGCGTCGGGGTCTTGTCGTTTCAGGCGCCCGTCCGGTGAGGACAGGTGCCTTTATTGCCCGTCAAGCCGCTGGCGGGCCGTCGAGACTCAATGCTGGGCATTGCCGCTGGCCTCGGCAGAGGGTGCCGCCAGGGTCGCGCCTGTCTCGGCGCGCGGCGCCTCGGGCAGCGGCGGCAGGTCCAGTTCCGTGAGGCGCTGGTCGAAGTCGCTGGGCGTGCCGGGGTCGAAGGCCAGCTCCAGCGCGCTGGAGTCATTCAGCTGCTGCCAGATGGCGCGGATATCCTGCGCGCTGACCTGCTCGACGGCCGCGACCAGTTGCTGACGACGGTCAAAGCCTGTCCAGCCGAAGCTCAGCTCGCTCCAGTTGCGCGCTGCCAGCTCGGACAGCTTGCGGGGCTTCTGGGTCAGGCTGTCGACGACGGCGTCGCGGTAGCTGGCAAGCGCGGCCTCATCCAGCGACTGCACGCGGCTGTCGAAGCGGGTGAGGAAGGCATCCATGCGCGAAAACAGCGTCTTGCTGTCCTTGGACGGCGACTGCACCAGCAGGCTCAGCCCCGGCGCATCGAGCATGGGCGAATAGCGCGCGGAGACGATATAGCCGAGTTGCTCCTCGGTGCGCAGCTGGCTGTAGAAGGGCGCTTCGAGCAGCTGGCCCAGCACCGCGATGCGTGCCTGTGACTGCAGCGTACGGTCCTTGCCCTGCAGGTAGCGCAGGGCACCGGCATCGCCGCGTGTGCTGTCCGGGCGCAGTACCGTGTGCTGGGTGACCTGACGCACTTCCAGGTCTGGCACCGCCTCGCGCGTGATGCGCGGCGCAAGCCCGTTGATCACCAGCTGGCCGGTCTCGCGGGCCTGGTCGGCGGTCAGGTTGCCGGTCACCATCGCCTGCACGTGCAGCTTGGCAAGGAAGCGCTTGCGGAAGCTGTCCAGTGACTGGGCGTCGATCTTGTCCAGGGCCGCCAGTTGTTGCTCGGCGGTGCTCGGCAGGCCGACCAGCGTTTCACTGAGGCTGCGGCCAAGGCGCGTGTAGAGCGGTGCCTGAGCGCGATTCTGCAGGCTGCGACGCAGGCGTTGAGTGATGCGCTCCAGGGTGGCGGGGGCCATCTCGCCATTCACCAGCTGGTCGAGCACTTCACGCATTTCCGGCTGCTGACCATCACGCCAGCCACTGAACTGCAGGGTGATGCCACGCCCATGGGCATAGACCAGCGCATCCTGCCCGGCCAGACGTGCCGGATACAGACGCGCGTTGAGGCTGTCATTCAGCCACGCCGCCAGCACCTGACTCATGGCCTGATCATCCACCGAGCGACTGACGTCGGGATTGAGCAGACCGAAGCGCCATTCGGCCTTCGGCACGCCGAAGCTCGCATCGCCCTGATACCAGAGCTCGGCACCGGTCTCGTCGATCAACTGGCTTGGCTTGGCGTCGGGCAGGTCGAGTACGCGGAAGTCCTTGGCCAGATAGGGGTTGGGACTGGGCAGCGCCAGCTGGCTGGCCAGGGTGTCGCCGCCGGCTGGTTGAGCAGTGGCATCCGCCGTCAGGCGCGTCAGGGTGTAGGGCGCCTTGAACCACTCGCCCTGTTGATCCCCCTCCACCTGCGGGCCGGAGTAGACCTCCAGCAGGTTGTCGGGTGTCAGGCGAGCGAGGGTGTCCTTGATCAGGTCCGGGTCGAAGTCCTGCATCAGGTAGGGCGCCGCCAGCACGTCCTCGATCGGGTAGCGCGTCATCATCATCGCCAGATTGCTGGCCAGATTGACCGGCGAGCTGCGCTGCTGGAAGCGGAAGCTCTGCTCGCCCAGCTGTGCCTGTTCGGTATAGCGCCAGTCGTTGATGCCCTCAGCGCGGATCAGCGCCAGGTAGTCGAACAGCGCGGCGCGGATCTCCGCCTGATGCTGCGCGCCTTCCGGGGTCAGGCTGATGTCGACGCTGAGCAGGGCATGCTCGCCATCACTGAGGCCACCGCCGGCCGAAAGGCCATCTGCCCAGCCCTTGTCCTTGAGCACTGCCAGCAGACTGCCTTCGCCCTCATGACCGATCAGGTTGGCCAGGTAGCTGACCGGCTGTGAGCGGTAGTGGGCAATCGGGTCGTCGATGGGGAACATGAACGACAGCTTGCGCTCCTGCTTGAGCGCCTTGACCTCAAGGCGTGCCGGCAGCTCGTCACCGCTGGCCAGGGGCGTGGTGATCTCGGGGCGCGACAGCCCGCGGTCGGGCACATCACTGAAGTTGTCACGGGCCAGCTGTTCGAGCGTTTCCAGCGACTGCGGCCCCACCAGTGACAGGCGCATCACGTTGGCGCCGTAGTGAGCCTGATAGAAGTCGACCAGTCGCTGGCGCAGGCTGCCGGCCTCGGTGTCCTTGAGGGTCTCGAGGCTGCCGACACTGAAGCGGTTGAAGGGGTGTTGCGGGTTGAGGGCCGCTTCGACAGCCTCGTAGATGCGCCGGCCATCATCCTGCAGGCGTGCCTGATACTCGGAATTGACCGCATGGCGCTCGCGATCCACGTAGTCGGCATTGAACTGCGGCGCGACGAAGAAGCGTGCAAAGCGCGGCAGCGCCTCATCGAAGGCATCCGGGTCGATGTCGAAGAAGTAGTTGGTGTCCTGGCTGGCGGTGAAGGCGTTGTGCTGGCCGCCATGCTTGGTGATGAAGTCCTGGTAGGCATCCGGCTTCGGATAACGATCGGTGCCGAGGAACAGCATGTGCTCCAGGAAGTGCGCCAGCCCCGGGACATCGTCGGGGTCCTGGGAGCTGCCGACTTCGACATCGACGGCGGCGGCGGCCTTGTCGGCCTTGGCATCACTGACCAGCAGTACCTTGAGGCCGTTGTCGAGGGTCAGGCTGCGATAGAGTCGCTGGTCGTTCTCGCTCTTGATGACGGGGCTGGCCTGCTCGGCTCTGGCGGGCGGCGTGCTTGAGGCGGAGTTGGCGGCCGGTGCGAGGGACGACGCGGGCGCGGAAGCCGGGCGGGTATCGGCATGGCTGATGGCCGGCGCCAGGCCACTCATGACGATGGCGGCAATGGCCGTGCCCAGTGCAAGAGGGCGAAATCCTGAAGGCAGTGACATCTTCTCTCCTGATTCATGCCACCGCTGCTCGGGCAGGTGGCGCTGACTCGGTGATGGTTCTCATTGGGCGAACATGCGCGCGAGGCGGTAGAGCGATGCAGTGTCGCCATCCTCGATACGTGCCGTCGGCGCAGGCGGATTCAGGTCAGCATCGGGCCGGTGGGGTGCGCGACGCTCCACTCCTGATGCTCGGGGTCGTTGACGAGGCGTGCGACCGGGAAGGCGGCCAGGCTGGCATTCGGGGTCAGCATGCTGCGTACCGTCTCCAGCGGCGTCTCGGCATTCAGCCAGTCGCGTACCTGATGCGGCGCAATCACGGCGGGCATGCGATCGGTCAGGCGTGACGTGACCCCGGCACACTCGACACTGATCAGCGCGAAGCTGTCGCGCCCCTCGGGGGGCAGCCCCTCCATCAGGGGGGCGCTGAAGTGGCGCGTCCACAGGGCGGCCAGCAACAGCGGGGCGCGGGTCGGGTGCGTGACCAGAAACGGCTGCTTCATGCGCGGTTGTTCCTTCCACACATAGACACCGCCGACGGGGATCAGTGCCCGCTGGCTGATGAACGACTCGCGGAACATGCGTCGCGTTTCCAGCGACTCTGCCCGCGCCACGTGCGGGGCGTGGTCCATGATCTCCAGCCAGCTGGGAGTCAGGCCCCAGAGTGCCGGCACCAGGCGCAGGCGGGGGCCTTCCAGGCGCAGCATCGAGGCGGGCATGCGCGGGGCGCGATTGGCGCTGACCAGCAGTTCGCTGCGCAACTGGCGTTCGAGCGCGGGAGTCGCCAGCGACCCGAACAGTTCGTCGGGGGGCAGGTCAGCGGGGTAGGGGGGGATATACAGACGACCGGCCACGAGAATCCTTTGAGGCGATGAGGCGAAGGGAACATGCAGCGGCAGCTGCTGCCTGAGATGGGGTGTGGATCGCGCTGCACGCCACGGATGCCAGCATGCCACACCTTGGTGGTGCTTGCGTTTGTGCTCAGTCTCGATATGCTGGACGGAAACACTGTTCGATTCAATGACCGATACGGGGTGCTCCAAGAGAAGCCCGCTAGGCGTCGCAACCCTTTGCCCACCCGTGCTGTCCGAACACACACCGCGTCAGATTCGCTACGCGGTAACGCATCTCAAGCATCAGAGGAATTCGATGGCCCGTCCACGTCAGCATGCACCGGAAGCGCTGCATGCGCGGGTAATGGAGACCTGCGATGAATGGCTCAAAGAGCAGCCCGTTCACGCCCTGTCTCTGCGCAACCTGGCTCGCGAAGTCGGTTGTGCGCCCAGCACCCTGCTCAAGCTCTATGGCAGCTTCGGCAACCTGCTCCAGCACGTCAATCTGGCGACGCTGGACAGGCTGCGCGATGCGATAGCCGGACAGGAGACGCCGAGTCCTTCGGAGCGCCTCAAGGCACTGGCGCGCGCCTACTGGGGCTTCGCCCAGCGCGACCCTTATCGCTGGCAGCTGCTGTTCGACTTCCCGCTTGCCCAGGAAGGTGAGCTGGACCAGCGTCAGAACGCGATGATCGAAGGGCTGTTTGAACGTGTGGAGGGGGCCTTGGTCGAGTACGCCCCACGCGTCGAGTCCGTCGAGGCCAAGCGCATGGCGCGCACGCTGTGGGGTAGCGTGCACGGTCTGGTGCAGCTGGGCATGAACGAGCGTCTGGGACTCTGGCAGGGGCAGCCACTGGAAGTGACGGAGCTGCTCGATCAGTTGCTGGACACCATGTTGGCGGGGCTCAAGGTACGCAGCGAGGCTGCGTGTGCGGGGGATGCCACGGAAGCTGGCAAATGAGTCGAGAACTGCTCCGGCGACCTCGTTTTGCGCCCTTCTTCTGGACCCAGGCCCTCGGGGCCTTCAATGACAATCTGTTCAAGAACGCCTTGCTGCTGCTGATGACCTTCGTGGTCATCGAGCAGCGGGGCTGGGACACCGGCATCGTCAACAACCTGGCGGCCGGTCTGTTCATCCTGCCTTTTCTGCTGTTCTCCGCCTGGGGCGGCCTGTTGGCTGATCGCCTCGACAAGCAGCGCCTGATCGTGCGACTCAAGTGGCTGGAGCTGGCCACCATGAGCGTGGCGGCCGGCGCCTTGATCTTCGAAGCCTGGGAGTTGCTGCTGGCGCTGCTGTTCATGATGGGCACCCAGTCGGCGCTCTTCGGTCCGGTCAAGTACGCCATCCTGCCCCAGCACCTCAAGCCGGATGAGCTGGTCAGCGGCAATGCCTGGGTCGAGCTGGGCACCTTCCTCGCCATCCTGATCGGTACCCTTGCCGCCGCGGCCTTGATGGCACTGGGCGGCGAGCTGGCACGCTGGGCGCTGTCCGCGTCGCTGGTCTCCCTGTCCCTTCTGGGCGTGATGGCGGCCGGCAAGATTCCGTCGGCCCCCTCCGCTTCGCCCGGCCCCGTGCCGTGGCGTCCGCTCTCCGGCAGCATCGCGGTGATGCGTGAAGGGCTGAGCAATCGCCGGCTTCGCTGGGCGCTGCTGGGCATCAGTGCCTTCTGGTTCCTCGGCGCCAGCTATCTGACGCAGTTGCCGGCCTATGCGCGCGATATCGTGCATGGGGCTGAAGGGGCGACCTCTGCCTTGCTGGCGGCCTTTGCCATCGGTATCGGGCTGGGGTCGCTGGCCTGTGAGCGTGTCTCGCGCGGGCGTCTCGAGACGGGACTGGTGCCCTTCGGCGCGTTGATCATCTTCGCTGGCGGGCTGGATCTTGCCCTGCGCCCGGCACTGGCCGAGGCGCAGATGGCCACACCGCTGATCGAGCTGCTGGGCATCGCCGGTTTCTGGCGCATGTGGCTGGATCTCGGTGTCATCGGCTTCGGTGGCGGCCTCTATATCGTGCCGCTTTACACCCTGCTGCAGATCCGCAGTCCTGAAGATCACCGCGCGCGCATGATCGCGGCCAACAACGTGCTCAATGCCCTGCTGATGGTGCTGTCGGCCGGTGCCGGCATTCTGGTGCTGGGCGTGATGGGGCGCGATATCCCGGACTTCCTGCTGCTGCTGTCCCTGATCAGCGGGCTGATCGCGGTGGTCTGCATGCTGCGTGACCCGCGGCCCTTCCTGCGCCTCAATATCTTCATCCTCATCCACCTGATGTATCGCCTGCACCTCAAGGGACGCTGGCGGATACCGGCGGAAGGGGCGGCGCTGGTGGTGTGCAATCACGTCAGCTTCATGGATGCGCTGATTCTGGGTGGGGCCAGTCCGCGCCCGCTGCGTTTCCTGATGGATGCCGAGATCTATCACTCGCCGTGGCTGAAGTGGTTCTTCCGCATCGCCGGGGCGATTCCGGTGGATTCCTCACGCAAGGACCCGGCAGGGGTGCGCCGCTCGCTGGAGGAAGTCGGCAAGGCGCTGCGCGAGGGAGAAGTCGTGATGATCTTCCCCGAGGGCAAGCTGACGCGTGACGGTGAGGTCGGTCGCTTCCGGCGCGGGCTGGAGTTGATTCTGGCGCGTGATCCGGTGCCGGTGATTCCGATGGCGCTGGGCGGGCTGTGGGGATCCTGGTTCTCCCACGGCGGCGGGCCTGCCTTCGCCAAGTTTCCGCGGCGTCTGCGCGGGCGGGTAGAGCTGTGTGTCGGGCGTACCTTCGACCCTGTCGGCACCAAGGCGGTGGAGCTCGAAGAGGCGGTGCGTGATCTGCATCGCAAGGCGACACGCCTGGCGCGTTCCCGCTAGCCCCTCACTTTTATCAGTGCTGAATGAAAATGCCGCCTATGCCGACTCGATCGTCAGGCAGGGGCGGCATTTCACGTTCTGGCGGCCAGCAAATGGCCACTGGTGGTGAGCGCGTCGTCGCGTCAGTCGCTGGACTGCTCGGAGGGAGCAGTGTGGCGCGTGACCCAGAAGCCGAAGCCACCGATGGCCCAGGCGCCCAGCATGACCAGCGGCACCGCCAGCATGTCGTCGCCGCTCAGCCACAGGCTGGCCAGGGCGCCATAGAGGCCGCCGCCGAGATACAGCACCGTGCCGGAGATGGCATTGGCGGCACCATGGCCACGTGCGAACAGCGACTGGTAGTCGGCCATCACGTTGGGCGTGATCATGCCGCCGGCGCCCAGCACGAACAGGATGCCCGGAATCAGGGTGGCGACCTGGACGTTGTCGGTGATGACCAGCGAGATCAGCCAGGTGATGCCGATCCCCTGCATGCACAGCGCCACCTGAACCAGCTTGCGCGTGCGCAGATGCTTGAGGCCGAAGTGGTTGAGGCGGTTGCCGATCAGCATCGCGCCGACATTGGCGCCGAAGGCCAGCGCGAACTCACCGGAGTTCAGCCCCAGCACGCCCTGATAGAGATAGCTCGCGTTGGTCAGGAAGGTGAACATGATGCCGGGTCCGCACAGCAGCAGCATCAGGTGCCCGGGGACGCCGCGCGTGGTCAATACCGTGCGATAGCTGGTCAATGCGCCGCGCAGGCTGAGCGGTGAACGCTCGCTGGCAGGCAGGGTCTCCGGCAGCCACTGGCGAATGGCGACTCCGGCGATCACGCCATAGACGGCCAGGCCGATGAAGACCATCTGCCAGGTGCTCAGCGCCAGGATGAGGGCGCCGAGGCTGGGGGCGACCAGCGGGGCTGCCATCAGCACCATCATGACGTTGGTCATCAGACGCGCGGCGTCCTTGCCGGTCGCGACATCGCGCACCACGGTGCGAGAGACGCCGCCGGTCATGCCGGTCGCGATCCCCTGCAGGACACGGAAGACCATCAGCCATTCCAGACTATGCGTCATGGCGCAGCCGAGACTCGCGATCAAGAACAGCACGATGCCGCCCAGCGCGATCGGACGACGGCCCAGGCTGTCCGACAGCGGGCCACCACTCAGCTGACCGAAGGCGTAGCCGGCCAGGAAGAAGGTGATGGTCAGGCCGAGGCGGGAGTGATCGACACCGAATTCCGCGGCCATGGCGGGGATGGCGGGCAGGAAGGCATCCATCGATAGCGGGGCGAGCGCCACCATCAGGGCCAGCAGCACGGTGAAGTGAGGTTGTCGATGCAGGGCGGGGGACGCCGTTGGGGCGGAAGCTGAAGTCATGAGGGCCATTCGAAGGTTGTGGGGCATTGCAGCGGGAGCGGTGAGTCAGTCTGCTCTGGCGCAGGTCCGTGACGTCTGGCGCTGGCGGGCAGCGCGAACGCGCACAGCATAGCGTGGGTTCGGGCCGCTTGCGTGTCGTGGTCTGCAACACCGTATTGCAGCTGGTTCTTGCACCTGAGCAGCTGCGTCTGAGCGCCTGCAAATGAGCACCTGGGCGAGTTGGCGTGCCCCAGACGCGACAGGCCCGCCAATTGGCGGGCCTGTCGTCGAGAGTGCCGTGCTGCGTGGCAATACGGGTGGGCCTCAGCTGCGCGTGGTGCGAGCCGCCTGCCAGCAGCGTGCCGAGGTGATCTGGTTGTCCTTCACCTGCTGGATCTCGATGCGCGTGGTGCCGATGGCGAGACTGGCCGGGGCATCCGGGAAGGATTCCAGATGTTCCAGAATCAGGCCGTTGAGCGTCTTGGGGCCGTCAGTCGGCAGCTGCCAGCCGATGGCCTTGTTGATCTCGCGGATGTTGGCGGTGCCTTCGATCACGTAGCTGCCGTTGTCCTGCGGGTGGATCTCCTGATGCGTACCGGCGACATCGGTGGTGAACTCGCCGACGATCTCCTCGAGGATGTCCTCCAGCGTCGCCAGCCCCTGCACATCGCCATACTCGTCGACCACGATGCCGATGCGGCGCTTCTGCTTCTGGAAGTTGAGCAGCTGGGTATGCAGCGGCGTGGATTCCGGGATGAAGTAGGGCTCGCGGGCTTCCTGGATGATGGAGGCCTTGGTGACCTCGTCCAACGACAGGAAGCGCGCCGCGTTGCGCAGGTGCAGGATGCCGATGATGTTGTTGATGTCACCCTTGTAGACTGGCACCCGCGTGTGCTGACTGGCGCGGATATGGCTGAGGATGATGTCGAGGTCATCGTCCAGGTCGATGCCGAAGATCTCCTGACGCGGCACCATGATGTCATCGACGGTGACGTTCTCGAGATCGAGAATCGACAGCAGCATGCCCTGGTGGCGACGCGGGATCATGCTGCCGGCTTCGTGGACCACGGTGCGCAGCTCGTCACGGGTCAGGCTGTCGGCGCCGCCGCTGACATCGCGTACGCCGAACAGGCGCAGCAGGCCGTTGGAGATGCCATTGACCAGCCAGACCAGCGGGTAGAGCAGCTTGAGCAACGGTTCCAGCACCAGCGAGGCCGGATAGGCGATGCGCTCCGGGTTCACGGCGGCCATGGTCTTGGGCGTCACTTCGGCAAAGATCAGCACCACGATGGTCAGCACGGCGGTCGAGACGGCCGGGCCCGAGACATCACCGAAGTAATGGATCGCGATGATGGTCGCCAGCGAGGCGGCCAGGTTGTTGACGAAGTTGTTGCCGATCAGGATGACGCCGATCAGGCGGTCCGGACGGGAAAGCAGGCGGGTAACACGCTTGGCGCCGCGCTCACCGCCCTTGGCACGGTGACTGAGACGGTAGCGGTTGATCGACATCATGCCGGTCTCGGAACTCGAGAAGAAGGCAGACAGGATGATCAGGATGACCAGTAGGCCGAACAGCAGCCCCAACGGGGTGTCGTCGCTCAAGAGTGAAGGGTCCTCGGTGGCGGATTTAGGCGCATGATACTGACACGCTCGCTGCAATGCATCAGGCGCAGCGAGCGATCTCTGTCGGGGTGGCAGGGCTTAGTGGGAAAATACCACTTGCAGCACGAACTTGGTGCCGAAGAAGGCCAGCGCCAGTACCAGGCAGCCGCCCAGTGTCCAGCGGGCGGCACGCTGGCCGCGCCAGCCCAGCATGTGATGCCCGAACAGCAGCACGGCGAAGATGATCCAGGCGCCGAGGCTGAGCACCGTCTTGTGAGCCAGATGCTGGGCAAACATGTTGTCCAGATAGATGGTGCCGCTGATGATCGACACGCTGAGCAGGATCATGCCGGCCCAGATCAGCTCGAACAGCGCGCGCTCCATGCTGGTCAGTGCCGGCAGCACCTGGACGATGCCGCGGGTATGGCGCTTCTTGAGCGCGTGCTGTTGCAGCGACAGCAGCCCGGCCTGCATGGCCGCGATGCTGAAGAAGGCCAATGCCGCCACCGAGGTGAAGATGTGGGCGACCAGACCGGGGGAGAGCGGGTTCTCGGTGGTGGCGCTCGGCAGGTTCATCACGCCGAGCACGCAGGCGGCGGCGACCGGGAACAGCGCCGCGCCCCCAGCGATCACCGGCTTGAACAGACTGGCGATGACCAGCAGCAGGCAGATGGCCCAGCTGACAAGCGACGCGCTCTCGAACAGTCCGAGGTGCAGCGCGCCACCGTGGTTGAGCGTGACCCAGACGATGACGGCATGGCAGGCGACGGCGATCAGCGCCAGACTGCGCACCAGACGCGTGCGTGCCGGCACGCGGCGTGTCAGGGTAAGGCCCTGCCAGAGGCCGGCGCCGAGATAGAAGATGATGGCCAGAAAGGCAAAAGGCAGAGCCTGCATGTGCTGTTGTCCAGGTGCCGGAGGGTAGCGGGAGATCAGGCCTCGCTTGAGGCACTGTCTATCTGCAGAGACTATACCGAATGCGCCGCCGGGATTGCATCCACTCGCGGTGTCCTGTCGCGTGCTCTCGCGGGCGATGAGGCCTGCGCGGCGACAGACTCCGCATTGCATGACGATTGTCGGCGCTGCTTCCTTCATGCATGTCATCGCCAGGATAGCGACTTGCAAGTCTTGCATGCATGGAGACACGGCCGCCCTGTGCGTATAATGCGCGACAGGATAACCATTCACGCGCTGGGGCGTCATGCCGTGCGCCGGTCACGAGGTGGCTTACGCCCTCGTCCCCGCAGCGCGGACCCCAGACGTCCCTAGCCGGAGAGGCCCATGTTTCAAAGTTTGAGTGATCGCCTGTCGCATACGCTGAAGTCGATTACCGGCCAGGCCAAGCTGACGGAAGACAACATCAAGGACACCCTGCGCGAAGTGCGCAAGGCGTTGCTTGAAGCCGATGTCGCGCTGCCGGTGGTCAAGGCCTTCATCGAGCGAGTGCGCGAACGTGCCGTCGGTCAGGAAGTGTCCAAGAGCCTGTCGCCGGGCCAGCAGTTCGTCAAGATCGTCCAGCAGGAGCTGGAAGCGATCATGGGCGAAGCCAATGAAGGTCTGACGCTCAAGGGCAGTCCGGCCGTCATTCTGATGGCAGGCCTGCAGGGTGCGGGCAAGACGACCACCGTCGCCAAGCTGGCACGCTACCTGCGCGAGCGCGAGAAGAAGAAGGTGCTGGTGGTCTCGGCCGACGTCTATCGTCCGGCCGCCATCGACCAGCTGGAAACGCTGGCCAAGGAAGTCGGGGTCGATTTCTTCCCCTCCGACTCCTCCCAGCAGCCGGTGGCCATCGCCGAAGCGGCGATGAAGCACGCGCGTATCCAGTTCCACGACGTGGTGCTGGTCGATACCGCCGGTCGCCTGCATGTCGATGCCGACATGATGGACGAGATCGCCGCCCTGCACCGCAGCGTCAATCCCGACGAGACGCTGTTCGTCGTCGATGCGATGACCGGTCAGGATGCCGCCAACACCGCCAAGGCCTTCCATGAAGCCTTGCCGCTGACCGGTGTCGTGCTGACCAAGGCCGACGGTGATGCGCGTGGCGGTGCGGCCCTGTCCGTACGTCACATCACCGGCAAGCCGATCAAGTTCATGGGCATGGGGGAGAAGGTCGACGCCCTCGAACCCTTCCACCCGGACCGGATCGCCTCGCGTATCCTCGGCATGGGCGACATGCTGTCGCTGATCGAGGAAGCCGAGCGCACCGTCGACAAGAGCAAGGCCGAGCAGCTGGCCAGCAAGGTCAAGAAAGGCGAAGGCTTCGATCTCGAGGACTTCCGTGACCAGCTCCAGCAGCTCAAGAACATGGGTGGCATGGGCAGCCTGATGTCCAAGCTGCCGGGCATGGGTCAGCTGGCGGAAGTCGCCCAGAGCCAGGCCAGCGAGAAGGAGCTGGGCAAGCTCGAGGCGATGATCAACTCCATGACGCCCAAGGAACGCCGCAACCCGGATCTCATCAATGGGTCGCGCAAGCGCCGCATCTGCATGGGCTCCGGTACCCAGGTGCCGGACCTCAACCGTCTGCTCAAGCAGCACAAGCAGATGGCCAAGATGATGAAGAAGGCCGGTAAGAAAGGTGGCATGCAGAAGATGATGCGTGGCATGTCCGGCATGATGGGCGGTGGCGGTGGTCCTGGCGGCCCCGGCGGTATGGGTGGCATGGGCGGTATGGGTGGCCCCGGCGGCATGGGCGGCGGACGCTTCCCGCGTCGCTGATTGCTGACCCGATGCCCGATGCAGCGCTGATGAGACATGGGCGCTGACACCAGGAATTGCGCTCCGTGGCACGTCCCGTGTCGCGGAGCGTGTGTATGGCCTTGGAAAAAGGTTTCCAAGGCTTGCCAATTTCCGTAGAATGTCGCCTCTTCGTGTGGACCCTCCATGCGAAGACGAGTTCTGTGGCACGATTTTCACTTCAACACGAAGGACAGATTACGCAATGGTTACCATTCGTCTGGCACGTGGTGGCGCCAAGAAGCGTCCCTTCTACCACCTCGCTGTGGCTGATTCCCGCACAGCCCGTGATGGCCGCTTCATCGAGCGCGTCGGCTTCTTCAACCCGGTCGCTCGCGGCCAGGAAGAGCGTCTGCGCGTCGATCTCGAGCGCGTCGCTCACTGGCAGCAGCAGGGCGCACAGGTCTCTGACCGTGTCGCTCAGCTGATCAAGGAAGCTGGCAAGCAGCAGGCTTGATTCCAGGATGCCTACTCAACCGAACAACCCGCAGCCGACCGCAGCGTCATCGCATGACGATGATGTCGTGGTAATGGGGAAGCTTACCAGCCCCTATGGCGTCAAAGGCTGGCTCAAGGTGTATTCCTACACCAGCCCGATTGACGGCATCTTCGATTACGCTGGCTGGATGCTGAAGCTGGACGGGAAGCAGATTCCCGCCCGCCTCGCTCAGGCACGTCGCCATGGCAAGGGCCTGGTGGCACAGCTCGAAGGTATCGACAGTCGCGAAGCAGCACAGGAGCTGGCCGGGGCGGAGATTCTCCTGCCCAAGCAGCACCTGCCGCAGCTGGAAGTCGGTGAGTACTACTGGCATCAACTGGAAGGTCTCGAGGTGGTAACGCTGGATGGCCAGCGCCTCGGGAAAGTGAGCACCCTGATGGAAACCGGTGCCAACGACGTTCTGGTGATAAAGCCGAACGACGACAGCATCGATGAGAAGGAACGGCTCGTGCCGTACCTTCCCGATCAGGTGGTTCGCGATGTGGATCTCACCACTGGGCGCATGAGCGTCGACTGGGATCCCGAATTCTGATGTTAAGCACAGAGAGCTGACGCCTGTGTGGATTGGTGTAGTGAGCCTGTTTCCGGAAATGTTCACGGCGATTACCGCCAGTGGCGTGACCGGCCGAGCGGTCGACAAGGGTCTGCTCGAGGTCGATTTCTGGAATCCTCGCGACTACGCCACCGACAGGCACCGTACGGTCGATGATCGTCCCTACGGCGGTGGTCCCGGCATGTTGATGAAGGTCGAGACCCTGCGTGGCGCCATTCGTGACGCCCGCGCCGCTGGCGGTGACAACGCTCGTGTGATCTATCTCTCCCCGCAAGGCCGCAAGCTGGATCAGGCCGGTGCCCGCGAACTGGCGACGCAAGAGCGTCTGATTGTGGTGGCCGGACGCTATGAAGGCATCGATGAGCGCGTGGTGGAAGAGGAGATCGACGAGGAGTGGTCGATCGGCGATTACGTCCTGTCTGGCGGGGAACTGCCGGCCATGGTCCTGATCGATACGGTGGCACGCCTGGTGCCGGGCGTACTCGGGCATGAAGCCAGCGCGGAGGAAGATTCCTTCACCGATGGCCTGCTCGATTGTCCGCACTATACCCGCCCTGAAGTCATCGACGGCAAGCGGGTGCCGGATGTTCTGCTCAGTGGCAATCATGCCCTGATCAAGCGCTGGCGGTTGCAGCAGTCTCTGGGACGTACCTGGCTCAGGCGTCCGGATTTGCTGGAGAGTCGCACGTTGACTCGTGAGGAGCGCAAGCTGCTCGACGAGTTCATCGCGCAGCACGCCCGGAAAGGCAAGGCCTGACCGCTGCGAACCGAAGGTTCGCTGTCAGGAGAAGGCCGCCACCGTGGCGGAGGTGCGGCACGGCCCGGAGTCATCTTGCGGGAGTTCCGTGGCGCGTCACACACAAGGTCGATCCCCGTGTTCAAGGCCGTTTGCGGTGCCGGGGTCATGACGAACATCAATCCCAGGATTGATGCTAACGAATTTGGAGCTAGCGATGAGCAGCAAGAATAAACTGATCCAGGCGATCGAAAACGAGCAGATGGCCAAGGAAATCCCAGCCTTTGCACCGGGCGACACCATCGTCGTCCAGGTCAAGGTCGTCGAAGGTACTCGCGAGCGTCTGCAGGCCTTCGAAGGCGTGGTGATCGGCAAGCGTAACCGCGGTCTGAACTCCGCCTTCACCGTCCGCAAGATCTCCCACGGTGTGGGCGTCGAGCGTACCTTCCAGACTTACAGCCCGCAGGTTGCCGCTATCGACGTCAAGCGTCGTGGTGACGTCCGTCAGGCCAAGCTGTACTACCTCCGTGAGCGTAGCGGCAAGTCTGCACGCATCAAGGAAAAGCTGGGCTAAGCGCTCCGCATTCCCTGACTGCAGAACTCGGCAGTACTGCGGGGGAGCGAATTGCCACTTGCTCCTCCGCCATATGAAGACCCCGCCATGCATCGCATGGCGGGGTCTTCGTGTTTGTGCACCAGGGAAATCCGCTATGACTTGCTGCGGGTTCATTTCATCGTCAGGGCATCACGGTAGAATCGAGGCTCACGCAGGGCAGGTGCCGCGGTACATGACGGCCACGGCGAGCGCGGATGACGCGTCATTGAGGACGGGGAAGCGGGAATGATGGACGACGATGCGTTGGTCGAGGCCTTTCTCGATACGCTGTGGCTAGAGCGGGGTGCCAGTGACAATACGCTCGGCGCCTATCGCAGTGATATCACGGCCTGGCGGCGCTGGTTGGCCGATCAGGCGGAGACGGGGGCTGACACGGTGCCCTTGCTGAGCGTGGCACCGCAGCAGGTGCAGGCCTTCTGTGACTCGCGACGTGAGTCGCATGCGCTGCGCTCCACGGCGCGTCTGCTGTCGGCGCTGCGGCGCTTCTATCGCTGGGCGCTGGCCGAAGGCGTGATCGAGGCGGACCCGCTGCATGAGGTGCGCCTGCCGCGCGTGATTCCCAGCCTGCCGGGCACGCTGGATGAGGAGGAGGTCGAGCGCCTGCTGGAGGCGCCGGATCTCGAGACGCCCATCGGGCTGCGCGACCGCACCATGCTCGAAGTGCTCTATGGAGCGGGGTTGCGTATCAGCGAGCTGGTCAACCTGAGTGTCGATGCGCTCAATCTGCGCCAGGGCGTCGTGCGTGTCACCGGCAAGGGCGATCGTGAGCGGTTGGTGCCGCTGGGCGAGGAGGCTTGTGACTGGTTGTCACGCTGGCTGTCCGTTGGCCGACCTGCGATGATGGCCGACCAGACGCGTCCGGCACTGTTTCCCGGCCGACACGACAAGGCCATGACGCGACAGACCTTCTGGCATCGCATCCGGCGTCACGCCGTGACTGCGGCCATCAGCAAGCCTCTGTCACCGCATACGCTGCGCCATGCCTTCGCCACGCACCTGCTCAATCACGGTGCCAACCTGCGTGTCGTGCAGCTGTTGCTGGGACATCGTGATCTTTCCACGACCCAGATCTATACCCATGTGGCCCAGGCGCGTCTGGAGCGTCTGCATGCCGAACATCATCCGCGTGGCTGAGTGTCCTTCCCTCTGCGCGCGGACGCCAAGGAGTGTTTGATGAGCAAGTCTTTCCGTCGTCCGCAGGCCCTGTCCCGTGCGATCCGCCTCCTGAGCGCCGGCGCCATGCTGACGCTTGTGGCGCCATTGGCCCAGGCTGATGCGCTGGATGATCTGCGCGACAAGCTCGTCGTCAATGGCCAGCCGCTGCCGGTCGAATCACTGGCCTCAAGCCCCATCGACGGCCTCTATGAGGTGCGCCTGACCAGTGGCGAGAGCTTCTTTACCGATATCGACGGCAAGCATCTGATCGTGGGTGAGATGTACCGCAATGATGGCGACAAGGGGCTGGTCAATCTCAGCGAGCAGAAGGCCAATGGCGAGCGCCTCGAGCTGCTGGCCGAGGTCAGTGAAGATGATATGGTCATCTTCCGCCCGGCGGGTGAGGTCAAGGCGGTGATCAGTGTCTTCACCGATACCACCTGCCCGTATTGCCGCAAGCTGCACCAGGAAGTGCCGGAGCTCAATGCACGTGGCATCGAAGTGCGCTATCTGGCCTTCCCGCGCGGTGGCATGCGCTCGCAGGGCGCGCGTGAGCTGGCGCAGGTGTGGTGTGCGGACAATCCCACCGAGGCGATGAACCAGATCAAGAATGAAGGCGAAGTGCCCAAGCAGGCGGCCAGCTGCGATGCGCCGGTGCAAAGCCAGTATCAGCTGGGCACGCGCATGGGGGTGCAGGGTACCCCGGCCATCGTGATGCCGGATGGCCAGATGGTGCCGGGCTACCTGCCGGTGGAGCGTCTTGCCAGCATGCTGGGCATTGATGACTGAGCCACAGGCGACAAGACTGCGCGTTGACAGGGCGTCCTGCCTTGCTACCGTGGTCACGACAGACGTACGTGCAGGATGTCTGGATAATAGACCGACGTGAGATCGGCAAGGCCGTCGCTGACAGTGGCGCGGCCCTCAAGGCTGGATACCGTAACAAGAGAGGAAAGCGACGTTGAAACCGGTGAAAGTAGGAATCTGTGGTCTAGGGACCGTAGGCGGCGGCACTTATAACGTGCTGATTCGCAATGCCGATGAGATTGCGCGTCGTGCTGGACGCCCGATCATCGTCGAACAGGTCGGCGCACGACGCGACAATCCTGACTGCGATATCACCGGCGTCAGCCGCACGCATGACATCTTCGAGGTCGCGCGCAATCCCGAGGTCGACGTGCTGGTCGAGCTGATCGGCGGCTACGATGTCGCCTATCAGCTGGTGATGGAAGCCATCGCCAACGGCAAGCATGTCGTGACCGCCAACAAGGCGCTGATCGCCGTCCACGGCAACGAGATCTTCCGTGCCGCGGCTGAGAAAGGCGTGATGGTGGCCTTCGAAGCCGCAGTAGCCGGTGGCATTCCCGTCATCAAGTCGCTGCGTGAAGGCCTGGGTGCCAACCGCATCCAGTGGCTGGCCGGCATCATCAACGGCACCGGCAACTTCATCCTCAGCGCGATGCGTGATGAAGGTCGCAGCTTCGAGGACGTGCTGGCCGAGGCGCAGGCGCTGGGCTATGCCGAAGCCGATCCGACCTTCGATGTCGAAGGCATCGATGCCGCGCACAAGCTGACCATCCTGGCCTCGATCGCCTTCGGCGTGCCGCTGCAGTTCGACAAGGCCTACACCGAAGGCATCTCGCGCATCACGGCCGAGGACATCGAGCAGGCCGATAACCTGGGCTATATCATCAAGCATCTGGGCATCACCCGCGCCACGGCCAAGGGTCTCGAGCTGCGCGTGCATCCGACGCTGATTCCCAAGGGACGTCTGCTGGCCAATGTGCATGGCGTCAAGAATGCCATCGAGGTGATGGGCGACGCTGTCGGCCCGACCCTTTACTACGGCGCCGGCGCCGGTGCCGAGCCGACGGCCTCTGCCGTGGTCGCGGACCTGCTCGACGTGGCGCGCGATATCGCCACCGACCACCGCTACCGCGTGCCGTATCTGGCCTTCGCCGAGATCAATCAGCACGGCGACACCCTGCCGATCCTGCCGATGGAAGAGATCGAGACGGCCTGCTATCTGCGTCTGCACGCAGTGGACCGCCCGGGCGTGTTGGCGCGTGTCGCGTCGATTCTCTCCGAGCAGGGCATCTCCATCGAGGCGATCATCCAGAAGGAAGCTACCGAAGGGGAGCTGGTGCCGATCATTCTGCTCACGCACCGTGCGCGCGAACTGCACATGAACGAAGCGATTCGTCAGCTGGAAGCGCTGGTGGATGTCGCCGGTTCCGTGGTGCGCATTCGTGTCGAGGATCTCGACGACAACGCCTGATCGCGGGCAAACGGGGCGGGGCTATCGACGGTGATGGCACCGCCCCGCTGGGCAGCCGGCGCAGGCCGGAAGAGCAAGAATCATAACGGTGGCAAGAGCCACGGGAAGACACGACATGCGTTATATCTCCACGCGCGGCCAGGCGCCGGCGCTCGGTTTTGAAGATGTGGTTCTCACGGGACTTGCCAGTGATGGCGGTCTGTACGTGCCGGAAACCCTGCCGCAGTTCAGCGCCGAAGAGCTGACGGCGATGGCCGGTGAGTCCTACGCGGAAATCGCCTTCCGTGTCATGAAGCCCTTCGTCGATGGCGCCATCGATGACGAGACCTTCCGTGACATCGTGCGCGAGACCTACGCGACCTTCAGTCACGATGCCGTCGTGCCGCTCAATCAGCTCGACAGCAACCATTACCTGCTGGAACTGTTCCACGGCCCGACACTGGCCTTCAAGGATGTCGCGCTGCAGCTGCTGGGTCGCCTGCTGGATCACTTTCTTGCCAAGCGCGGCGAGCGTGCGGTGATCATGGGCGCGACCTCCGGCGATACCGGTTCTGCCGCCATCGAGGGCTGCCGTGCCTGCGATCATGTGGATATCTTCATTCTGCATCCGCACAACCGTGTCTCCGAAGTGCAGCGTCGCCAGATGACCTCCGTGCTGGCGCCCAACGTCTTCAACATCGCCATCGAAGGCAACTTCGATGATGCCCAGGCGATGGTGAAGGCCAGCTTCGCCGATCAGGACTTCCTGGACGGCACGCGTCTGGTCGCGGTCAACTCGATCAACTGGGCGCGCATCATGGCCCAGACCGTCTACTACGTGGCCGCCGGTGTGGCGCTGGGCGCTCCGGCGCGTCAGGTCAGCTTCACGGTGCCGTCGGCCAACTTCGGCAACATCTTTGCCGGCTATCTGGCCTCGCGCATGGGGCTGCCGGTGCGCCAGCTGGTGATCGCCACCAACGCCAACGACATCCTGCATCGCACCATCTCCTCCAATGACTTCTCGCGTCAGGAGCTGAAGGCGACGTTGGCACCGTCGATGGATATCGTGGTGTCCTCCAACTTCGAGCGTCTGCTGTTCGAAGCCTATGGCCGCGATGGTCAGGCGATCCGTGAGCTGCTCGAGCACTTCTCGCGTGAACCGGCAGCACTGGCGGATGCCCCGCTGGCGAAGCTGCGTGAGCTGTTCTCCAGCCACAGTGTCGATGACGAGACGATCCTCGAGGTCATCCGTGAGGCGCACCATCGCACCGGCGAGATTCTCGATCCGCATACGGCAACCGGCTATCGTGCGGCTGAGGTCTGCCGTACCGATAGCGCGACGCCGATGATCACGCTGGCGACGGCGCATCCTGCCAAGTTTGCCGAGGCCGTGGCGCGTGCCGGCTTTGCTGGCGTCGATCTGCCGCCGCATCTGCATGACCTGCTGGAGCGCGAGGAGCGTTACAGCGTAATGCCGGCGGAGTTGGCGGCAGTGCAGGACTTCGTGCGCGAGAATCGCCGCGGGTGATTGCAACAACTGCCGGTTGGCCCGTTCGGGGTGATCGGCAGTCATCTTTTCATGGCCGTCATGTCTGCAGTTCGCTGCCGAGATGACGGCCATGTCGTTTGTCAGGAGCTCTTCATGTCTGTCACTTCCCCCGTGTCGCCCCCATTCTCGCAAGATTCCATGAGTCGTCCGGACGAGCGCACGCTTGCGGCCAGCATTGCGCGGGTCATTCAGCCGCGCGTGCGTGACGAGCGTCTCTATCAGCAGGGCATCGCAACCGGGCTCAGCGAATTGCAGGCGCGTGTGCTGGCAGGGCGTCTGACGCTGGAGAGCTGCAAGGCGCCCCTGGAGGCGCTGGTCACGCCGGCGCTCCGGCATATCGAGCATCCCGAACGGCTGGCCGATGGCCGACGCGCGGCAGAGCGCATCGCGCGCGCCGTCGCCGAGGGGGAGCATATCGGCATCCTCACCGACTATGACGTGGACGGCATCACCTCGCATGTGGTGATGCTGCGCACGCTGACCGAGCTGTTCGATGTGCCCTACGACCGCGTGCACAGTCTGATCGGCCATCGCATCCATGATGGTTATGGCATCAGTCTGCCGCTGGTCGAGCGCATCATGACGCTGTCGCCGCGCCCGTCTCTGATCGTGACCGCGGACTGCGGCTCCAGTGATGAGGCGCGTCTGGCGTTGCTCAAGGAGGCGGGGATAGAGGTGGTGGTGACGGATCACCATGCGTTGCCTCAGGAAGGGCCACCGGCTTCCGCCTACGCGACTGTCAATCCGACGCGAGATGACTGCGCCTATCCCGACGCGACCATTGCCGGCTGCATGGTCGCCTGGCTGACGATGTCATTGACCCGCAATGTCCTGATCGAGCAGGGCAGGTTGCCGAGCGATGCCCCCAAGCTGTCGCCATGGCTGTCGTATGTGGCGCTGGGGACGGTGGCGGACTGTGTGTCACTGGGGGGCAGTGCGATCAATCGTGCGGTCGTCAATCTGGGCCTCACGCTGATCAACCGCATGCAGGAGCCCTGCTGGCGCGCGATGGCAGAGCGGCTCGGGGTGGATAGCGTGCCCTTCAATGCCGAGACACTGGCCTTCCAGATGGGGCCGCGTATCAATGCCCGCTCGCGTCTGGATGACCCGTACGCCGCGCTGCATTTCATGTTGGCGCGGGAAGATGGCGCAGCGCAGCGTGCACTGGAAGTGCTCGATCAGGACAACCAGTCACGCAAGGCGATCGAGGCCGAGATGGTGGAGTCGGCGCGTGCCCTGGCGCTCACCTCCTTGCGGGAAGGGCATCAGGTGATCGTGGTCCACCTGGAGGACGGCCATCCCGGGGTGCAGGGCATTGTCGCTTCGCGTCTCGTGCAGCAGTTCGGGCGACCGACCGTCGTGCTGACACCAGCCGCGGTGCCCGGCATGTTGACGGGCTCCGGGCGCTCCATCGAAGGATTGCATCTGCGGGATGCGTTGCAGCGAGCCCATGATCTCGCGCCGCAGTGTCTGCCGCGCTTCGGTGGGCATCGCGGCGCCGCCGGAGTGGGCTTGCCGCTGACGGAAAAGGATACCTTCACTCGTGCCCTGCAACAGGCAGCCGCGGAGCAGTTGGGGGAGAGGGCGCTCAATCCCTTGATTCTCAGTGATGGTGAGCTGGTGGAAGGGCAGTTGAGTCTGGAGACGCTGGATGAGCTAGAGCGTCTGGCGCCCTTCGGGCGTGAGTTCGAGGCGCCTCTCTTCGAGGGCAGCTTCCTGGTCGAGAGCCTCAGGCCGGTAGGCGCCGATGGCACGCACCTGTCATTGGAACTCTCGCTCGGGCGTACGCGCCTCAAGGCGATCTGGTTCCGTGCGCTGTCGCCGGGGGACTCGCCGGCATTCGGCGTGGGGGCCTCTCTGAAGTGTGCTTACAAGTTGTCGCGCAATCGCTGGCGGGGGAGGGAGTCACTGCAGTTGATGCTGGAGCACGCAGTGCCTGCATGAGCTTGTTTGAATTGATAGCGATATCTGGCCAAAAACCCCTTGCCATCAAGCCGATTCCTGCGTAAAGTACGCATCCGCTGCCGGGGACGCATGGCGTTACCAGCGGTGAAAGAGGTTTGCAGGTGATTGTTTTGCTTGGTTTTTTTGAAGTCCGCTTCGACATCATCGATTGACAATCCCGGGCGATTCGCTAGAATACGCCGCACTCCTTACGGAACAGGTGATCGGGCAACGCTCCTCACCGCTTGATGATGCTTAGAGGCAGTCGACTGACTCATTATCAAGTGCTTGACTTCTCAAGCGTTCCGGGTAGAATATGCCTCCTCGCTTAACAGCGACGCTCTTTAAAAATTTGATCAGGTAATTCGTGTGAGCGCTTGCCGATGAG
>Ga0114912_1000106_pt1 | contig 50200 bp, 40 predicted proteins | sample MalvirDeepMed_51_FD_89713 | JGI IMG/M metagenome (GOLD analysis project Ga0114912, IMG submission 89713) | Marine viral communities from the Global Malaspina Expedition - Malaspina viral metaG DeepMed_51 | ecosystem: Environmental > Aquatic > Marine > Oceanic | place: Mediterranean Sea...
TCAGGCCTTGAGAGAGACAAACCTGGATAGTGGCACGATCAGTAATGCTGAGTTCTGAGTATGACATGAGCGCAATACCTTACAGGGAAACTCAGGTGTTGCACTCAGAATCTGCGGCCAAGCTCTCTTTCCAAACTCTCTTTCCAAACTCAGTTTCTCAGCTCTGTCTCTGAGTGCTGCCTCGTATAAACACGCCGCCCGCCCATTCGGACGGGCGGCGTGTTTGTGCCTGCCTTTCTATTCGCTTTTTCCACTATCTCGCCATTCGATCCGCCGCCGCACACGGCATCTTGCCGCCTTGGCGGGACGCGCTCACTTGAGTGAACGAAAGGCCTTGAGCATCTCGTCACGTGTCGCCTGCAGCGCGGCCTGAATCTCCGCCCTGCGCTCGCTGATGCGCCACGAGGGGCCGACCACGGACACGGAGTAATGACCCTGGCTGGTTTCCAGGCCGATTCCGATCGCGCCAACCCCCTGCATATGCTCGTCCTCATCATGGCCAATGCCGGTGCGACGCACCTCGGCCAGTTGCGTCAGCAGTGCCGGCATCGCGAGGGTGTTGTTCGTGTAGGCCGTGAGTTCCGTGCCCAGCAGGCGCTCCACCTGCTCATCCTCGAGATGCGAGAGCAGCACCTTGCCGCTGGCTGTCGCATGCAATGACAGGAAATTGCCGGCCATCGGTGATACCCGCAGCGGCAGCGGCGACAACACCGAGTGCAGTATCAGCAGCTCGTTGCCGCTCAGACTGCAGAGCACCACCGTTTCCTCGGTGGTGCCGCTCAACGCCTCCAGAAACGACTTGGCATGCGTGGTGATATCGAGCTGGCTATGGCGCGCCAGCCGCATCAGCGCAGAGCCGAGCCGTATCCCGCCATGGCCGTGGATTTCCAGCAGGTCTTCCTGGGCCAGCGCATCGACCAGCCGCTTGACGGTCGAGCGCGGCAGATCGTTTTTGGCGGCGATCTCCCCCAGGCTCATGCCCTGCTCACTGCCTTCCAGACTCTTGAGAATCGCCGCCACCCTGGCCACGACCTGCACGCCACTACCTTCTCTTGTGGACACAGACACAACTCCTTAACAAGCTAACTACTTGCCTAACGAAACCACCAAGTGGTACAGTGTACCGCATAACGAGACACCCCCAAGGTGTCTAGCGCTTCACCTCAAAACGGGAACTCTACAGTGGCCGCTCCTCAACCCTTCAATCTACGACTCGCACTCGGTCTTGTGGGCATTCTGCTCGCATCGCTGATGTCCGGTGTGGGAGAGCGTGTCACGCAGACCGTCCTGACGGATGTGGTCGGACACTTCGGTTTCTCCCACGATGAGGGCAGCTGGCTGACCACCATCTACAGCGCGGCGGAAGTCTCGATGATGCTGCTCGCCGGCTGGCTGGCCGTCACCTTCAGCCTGCGCCGCTTCGCGATCGGTGCCTGCCTGTCACTGGCCCTGTTCTCGCTGCTGGTGCCCCTGGCCGACAGCTTCCCGCTGATGGCGGGGCTGCGCGTGGCACAGGGCCTGGCCTCCGGCAGCATCCTGCCGCTGTTGATGATGTCGGCGCTGCGCTTCCTGCCGTGGCACAGCAAGCTCTATGGCTTGTCGGCCTATGCGATGACGGCCACTTTCGGCCCTTATCTGTCGGCACCGCTGGCCGCTCTCTATGGCGACCTGGGCGACTGGAATCTGGTGTTCTGGGAAACCGCGCCGGTATGTCTTCTCGCCGCCGCCCTGGTTTCCTGGGGCCTGCCGCAGGACCCGCTCAAGCTGGAACGCTGCAAGCAGTTCGACTGGCTCGGTGCCTTGCTGGGCGTCACCGCCCTGTGCGCGCTGGTCGCCGGCATGACCCAGGGTGAGCGACTCGACTGGGGCAACTCGCCGTTGATCGTCGCCCTGCTGACCACGGGCGGGCTGGTCTTCGTGACCTTCCTGGTCCATGAATGGTTCCACCCGATGCCGCTCTACAAGCTGCAGCTGCTGGCACGCCGCAACTTTGCCTTCGGCATCATCACCCTGTGTACCTTCATGTTCCTGACCCTGGCCGCCGGCACCATTCCCGCCGCCTTCCTGGGGGAAGTGCAAGGCTATCGCCCCATGCAGCTGTTCCCGGTCATGTTGACCATGGCCCTGCCGCAGCTGCTGCTGGCACCGCTGGTGGCGACACTGATCAATCGCAAGAGCGTCGACAGCCGCTACGTGATGGCCACGGGCCTGGTGTTGATCCTGATCAGCTGCCTGCTGGGCTCGCAGCTCACCAGCGACTGGAATCGCGACAACTTCTATCTCATCGAGGTGCTCAACACCCTGGGCCAGCCGATGGTGGTGGTACCGCTGCTGATGAATGCCACCGGGGCGCTCAGCCCGCTGGAAGGGCCGTTCGCCACCGCGATGGTCAACTCGCTGCGCGCCCTGTTCACGGTGGTGGCCTCCACGGTCTACGGAAGCTTCCTCGTCACGCGTGAAGCGCTGCACACCACCCGCCTGGGCGAGGCACTCGGCCTGCAGGGCAATCAGCCCGCCGGACTCATCCAGGTGGATGCGGCAAGCGATATCACCACGCGCATCTCCGAGCAGGCCTCCGTGATGAGCTATGCGGATGCCTACCTCGCCATCATCCCCTTCGTGGTGGCGCTGCTGATACTGGTCATGGTGCTGCCGATCCGAGCCTATCCGCCCCAACCGGCGCCGGCACCGGCACATCAACCAGAGCCAGCACAGCGCTCTCAGTCTCAGCCCCCTCAAGCACAACCCTCCGGGGCATAGACACAGACAAAGCCGGCGGCTGCCCGCCAGCCAGGATTCAGCCACTTCCCCCTTCCTCGACATAGACGACGAGATACGACACCGACATGAACAAGACACGTACCACCCTACTGTTGAGCGTTCTGGCGCTCCTGCTGGTCGCGACCTACGCGGGCCTCTACTGGAAGGGCCACGATGGCCGCGAAGCCACCAATAATGCCTATGTGCGCGCCGATAGCGTGATGGTGACCACACGCGTCGCGGGCCAGATCGACAAGGTGCTGGTGGAAGACAACGAAGTGGTCAAGGAAGGCCAGATCCTGGCCACGCTGGATGACCGCGATTACCAGGCCTCCCTGCACTCCGCCCAAGCCGATCTCGCCGCCCAGCAGGCAGCGGTCGGTGACCTGGATGCCAACATCGAGCGTCAGCACGCCGTCGTACAGCAGTCCATCGCCGAAGTGAAGTCCACCCAGGCCTCGCTGCGCTATGCGCGCAATGATGCCAAGCGTTACCGCAGCCTGCGCATGACCAACGCCGCCTCCCAGCAGGACAAGGAAAAGGCCGATGAACAGCAGGGCATCTGGGAAGCCAATCTCGTGCAGGCCCAGGCGGCTCAGCGCTCGGCGGAAAAGCAGATCGGCGTCCTTGAAGCCCAGCGCGTGGAAGCCCTGGCCGAGGTCGAACGCTCGCGTGCAGCGCTCGAGCAGGCAGAGCTGAACACCGGCTATACCGTCATTCGTGCGCCTAAGGATGGCATCGTCACCCAGCGCTCACTGCGTGTCGGTGCCTACGTGCAACCGGGTGATTCGCTGCTGGCCATCGTGCCGCACAAGGAAGCCTATGTCGTCGCCAACTATCTCGAGACCCAGATGGCCGAGATGGAGCCGGGTCAACCGGTCGAGATGACGCTGGATAGCCTGCCGGGCAAGACCTTCACTGGCCATGTCGACAGCATCGCACCGGCCTCCAGCAGCGCCTTCTCGGCCGTGGCCAGCGAGAACGCCACCGGCAACTTCACCAAGATCACCCAGCGTATGCCGGTCAAGATCGTGTTCGACCCGAACCAGCCCGACTTCGACAAGGTACGCATCGGCATGTCCGTGATCGCCCATGTCACGACCCAGCAGCCCTGAGCGACTTGGGACAGCCCTGAGCGCCTTGCGACAGCCATGAAACAGTCAAGAGAACCGTCCCGGAGGACACGCCGCCCCGGGACGCCTCTGAAGAACGCCATCACTCGATCATCAACGGGATCAACACCATGAAAATTCGCGCCGCCGTCACCGCCACCCAAGGCCAGCCCTTCGACCTCAAGGACGTCGAACTCGCGTCCCCCAAGGGTGACGAGATTCTGGTACGTGTCGTGGCCACCGGGGTCTGCCATACCGATGCCGCCGCACGCGACCTGGGCATCGCCCCCTATCCGATCGTGCTCGGCCATGAAGGAGCCGGCGTGGTCGAGCAGATCGGTGACAATGTCCGCGACATGGAAGTGGGCGACCATGTGGTGCTCTCCTTCGCGCACTGTGGCCATTGCAGCTACTGCCTGACCGGACACCCGACCGTCTGCGAGCGCGGCGGTGAGCTCAACTTCGGCGGTGTGATGGATGATGGCGGCAAGCGTCTGAGCTGTGACGGCCATGACGTCGCCACCTTCTTCGGCCAGTCGTCCTTCGCCACTCACGCCGTGGTCAGCGAGCGCAATGCCGTCAAGGTCGACAGCGATGTCGATCTCGCCCTGCTGGGTCCGCTGGGTTGCGGCATCCAGACTGGCGCCGGCACCATCCTCAATCGCCTCAAGCCGGGCTTCGGTGACAGTCTCGTCGTGTTCGGCTGTGGCGCCGTGGGCCTGAGTGCCGTGATGGCGGCCAAGATCGCCGGCTGCAAGAACATCATCGCGGTCGACCTGCACGAGAGCCGTCTGGAGCTGGCCCATGAGCTGGGCGCGACCCACAGCGTCAACGGCAAGACCGAGGACCTGGTCGGCGAGATCAAGCGCATCACCGATGGCGGCAGCGAATTCTCCCTCGAGACCACCGGCGTACCGATGCTGGTGCGCAGTTCCCTGCAGGTACTGCGTCCGCTGGGTACCTCTGCCATCGTCGGTCTGACCCACGATGTGACCCTGGACGTGCACCACGACCTGATGGCGGAAGGCAAGTCGATGATCGGCGTGATCGAAGGCGACGCCGTGCCGCGCGTCTTCATCCCGCGCCTGGTCGGCTACTACAAGGAAGGCCGCTTCCCCTTCGACAAGCTGATCCAGATGTATGACTTCGATGACATCGAACAGGCCTTCGCGGATTCAAAATCAGGCCTGACCGTCAAGCCGGTACTGCGCATCAGCTCGCTGTAATCAGCGCCTGCGCCACCTGGCCTGAACCGCAAAGCCCCCGTGCGTCACTGACGCACGGGGGCTTTCTTTGTTGGTCGCCTCATGCCACAACCTCAGTCAGCGCGCTCGCCTACGACTGACACAGCTGCCAGGCGTCGTGGTCGATATCGAGCATGGCGGCGATGGCGGCCGAGGCGATGACATGCGTCTGGCCACTGGCCTCGTCATGCACATTGAGACCGCCCTGCACCACCGTCACCTCGGCGCGCCCGCGGGGAAGCTCGCGCGCCACCACGTCCGCATCCACGGCGTCCGGCTCCTGGACCGCGATGGTGACCTCGACGCGCATCTGGTGGTGATCGATGCCGAGTGACTGGAACATCACGATGGAGGAATGATGCAAGGCGTCATGCACCGCACGGCAGGCAGCCTTGGTGTAGTCCATGCCGTAGAGGTCATTGCCGGTGCCCATCTCGAGAATGATGCGTTGCTCGCTCATGACTGACCTCCTGCCGACTGCCCGGGCGTGGAAGAAGTGGACGCCGCACCGGCGGCCGCCGCGCCGGTGGCCGCCATGTCGAATGACACGATGATGGCGACATTGGCGATCACGCTGACCCCGCTGCCATCCGGCTTGGCGACGTCCAGCCCGCCCTTGACCACGCGCACACTGGGCTGACCGTAGGGAAAGATGCCCAGCAGGGCATCACTGTCGACCTTGTCGGGCTGCTGCACGCCGACCTCGACCTCGATCAGCATCGCCTCCTTGGGGAAGCCGAAGGCGTCCGCCACGTTGAGCGAGTTGTGCCACAGGGCATCGCGGATGCCACGTGCCGCCGCCTCGGTGTAGTTCTGGCTGCGAATGGAGGTGCCCATGCCGAACTGGGTCACCATGCGTGTCTTGGCCACATTACCCCCTGATTTCCTGTCACGGAAAAGACGTACCACTCGCGCCGCCTATCAGCGCGGATGCTTGAAAAGCCCGATCACCCAACCTATCCCGCCCAGCAGCAGGGCGCCCTGCCAATCTCCCTGGAACAGCTCGATCAGCGCCAGGACGATCGCCACCAGCTGCGCACTGCGCACCGGGCTTACCGTCGCTGTGGGCTTGCGGTCATCCTGCTCTGACATGCGGCCTCCCGTCGCTGGCCCGATGTCTTCATCAGGCGATGACACCCTCGGGCGATGACAACCTCGGGCAATGACAACGCCGAGCGATAACATCATAGGACGATGACAACGTCGCCCCATCGTTTCAGGAAAGCCTCAAGTAGAAAATACGACTTCCGTCCCCGAGCACCAGCAGGCACCAACCCCGATCAGCTCATTGGGGCGTGTCAGGCGCCTCAAGCGCCAGCTGCCCCCAGAAGTGGCCGCTGCTGCGCGACAGCGTCGGGTCATTCATCAGGTAGGCAAAGGTGGCCATGGGGTCGAGATCGGCAAAGATCTCCGGGTGCAACCAGCGCGCGATGGCCTCCAGCGCGACGATGGCATAGGGGCCTTGGTGGAAGCCATGCCACAGCGCCATCACCCGGCCCTGCTTGACGGCATCCAGTGACTGCCAGCCGGGCAGTGCCTGCACCATGCGCGCCAGATCGTGCTGGATATCCTCCCCCGAGATGCCGATGCCGGCACGCAGGCCATCGCCCTTGGCCCACTGGCCACCGGTATTGAGAATCGCCTCGGGCGGGTGTGCCAGTACCCACTCCTTGCTGAGGGTGGCACCGCTGACCGGCGCCAGTTCAGCGGCCAGATTGCGCCCGCCGGCCCGCGTGACCAGGTCCGCCACGCCGTTGTGCAGATTGGTACGACAGCAATCCACCTTCACGCCCGGTGCGATGTTGATCAGCACGCGCGGCCGTTCGGCAATCGTCGCCAGACGTTCGTCAATCAGCGCCAGATGCGCCGCGATGGTGTCATCCACCTCGCGGGCACGCGCCTCGACGCCGAGCACCTCGCCCAGCAGGCGCACGCTGACGGGGGCATCCTGCAGCGGATGGTGATTGAACTCGACATACAGGTAGGGAGTGCCGACCTCGTCCAGCAGCACCGCCAGCGGCGAGCCTTCGATACGTGAACGCTGGGAGAGATCGAACAGCACCAGGTCCGGCGTCAGCGCCAGCAGGGCCTCGCCCTCGAGGCTCGGGGTCGAGGCGCGACTCAGCGCTGGCAGCGTGGCAAGTTGCGGCCAACGCGTCTCGAGACGCGCGGTCATCGCCGGATCAAACACCGCCAAGGGGTAGGCCCAGCCGACGATACGCTCAAGCGGCGCATCCAGCAGCGTCAACAGCGCATACAGCTGGCGCGGCTGGGCGAGGAAGATGCGCTGCGGTGAGGCCGCAAGCGTCACCTCGCGCCCGGCGAGATCCGTGACCTGACGCGGAAAGCTGGCCCGGGTCTGCCCCTTGGCGACCGGCTCGGCGGCAAGGGCAAGGTTGCCCGGCGCGCTCGAGAAGGCGCCAGCGAAGACAGTGGCGAGTGCCAGCAGGCAGGCGCCTGCCAGTCTTCTGGGCTCGCTTCTGGGCTCAGTCTTGCGCACCGCCATCATCGTCTGGCTCCGACATCGCGCGTGATATGGCCGATATCGGCGTGGGCCGAATCGGCGACGCGGTCGGTGAGCACCACCGGATGGCCCAGCGAGCAGCTCTCGATCCGCGCCTCGATGCCATAGGCCTCACGCAGATGCTCGGCGGTGATCACCTCCCGCGGGGCCCCGGTGGCCAGCAGGCCGGAGGGCGCGAACAGGATGATCTGATCGCAGAAACGCAGCGCCAGATTGATGTCATGCAGCGCGATCAGGCAGATGGCCTGCTGCTCCTGCACCACACCGCGTACGCCTTCGATCAAGGCCAGCTGCCAGCGCAGGTCCAGCGCACTGGTCGGCTCATCCAGCAGCAGCAGTTGCGGTTGGCGCACCAGCGCCTGGGCGAGACCGACCATCTGACGCTGGCCACCGGAGAGCGTGTCCATGCGCCGGAAGGCCAGTGAATGCAGCGACAGGCGTGAGAAGACCTGCTCGACCAGCGAATCCGTGGCCTCGCGGCTCAGTTCGGCACGCGCCGCGCGACAGGCGCTGGCCACGGCTTCATAGGCGACCAGACTGGTCGGCTGCGGCAGCGTCTGCGGCAGGTAGCCGACATGGCGCATGCGGTTTGCCCCGTGCAGCGACGACAGCGCCAGCTCCCCGAGGTGGATGTCGCCCTTGGCCGGGCGCATGCCGGCAATCGCCTTGAGGAAGGTCGACTTGCCGACCGCATTCGGCCCGAGCACCCCGACCAGTGAGCCCGCCGGCAGCGGTGGCAGATCGAGTTGATCGAAGATCATGCGCCGCTGATAGCCGGTGGTCAGCTGCGAGATCTTCAAGGATGCTTGCGAATCAAAGACGTGATGGCTCATCCCTGCCCCCTGCGCTGACCGAGCAGCAAGGCGAGGAAACAGGGGATGCCGATCAACGAGGTCACGATCCCCACCGGCAGCACCAGTCCGGGCACCAGCGACTCACTGGCCGTCGCGGCCAGGGACAGCACCAGCGCCCCCGCCAGCGCACTGCCGGGCAGATAGAAGCGATGGTCTTCCCCCAGCGCCAGACGCGCCATGTGCGGGCCGACCAGACCGATGAAGCCGATGGTGCCGACAAAGGCCACCGCCACTGCCGCCAGCAGACTGACGCGCAGCAGCGCCGTGCGGCGCAGACGAGTGACCGGCACGCCGAAGCTGCGCGCATGGTCTTCCCCGGCACGCAGCGCTGTCAGCGCCCAGGCACGCCGCATGGCGAAGGGCAGGCAGACGACCAAGACGCTTGCGATGATCGCGACTCGCTCCCACGAGGCTTCCGACAGGCTGCCCATGGTCCAGAACACCAGCTGTTGCAGCGCATCGGGACTGGCCACGAACTGCATCAGCGCATTGACGGCGTTGAGCACGAAGACCAGCGCGATGCCGAACAGCACGATGACCTCGCGACTGGCGCCATACAGCGAGGCCACGGCATCGATGGCCAGAATCGACAGCGCCGCGAACACGAAGGCCATCAGCGCGATGGTGTAGCTGGGCGGCAGCCCCGGCAAGGCGACATCCAGGATGATGACCAGCGAGGCGCCAAGCGTCGCCGCGGCGCCCACGCCCAGTGTGAAGGGGCTGGCCAGGGCGTTGTTGAGCACGGTCTGCATCTCGGCGCCCGCAAGCCCCAGGGCGGCACCGACCAGCGCCGCCATCACCGCCGTCGGCAGGCGAATCTGCCAGACGATGGCTTCATTGATCGGCCCGTGCGAACCGGGATTGATGAGTTCGCCCAGCAGATCAGACAGCGCGAGATCGGCAGGGCCGGTCATGATGTCGCCAAGGATGGCCAACAGCAGTGCCAGGCCCAGCGCGGAGAGGATCACCACACGTTTCCAGGCGAAGCGCCGGTATTGCTGGGCGAGCGTAGGCGACGATTCAGGCGCTGAGGCCTGAGCGTGCGCGGGGGGAGACATCGGACTTTTTTCAATCACCAGCAAGGTCTGCCACTAGGAGGAGGAAGTGAACTTCCATGCATCAGGGCCCACCGGAGCCGCCAGGCAGCTCGGATATCAGCATGAATCATGCGCAGATGATAATGATTGACGCCTGCAGTCACAATGCGCACGGTCCGCGACTGGCGATATACGCGACTCGGCTCACGCCCATTCAACCCAACTTGGCGGCGCCGCCAGTCCTTCCTACACCAGTGCTTCCCACACCCGCCCTGCTCACGCCTGCCCTGCACACGTCCGGCTCACGTCCGGCTCACGCACGCTTCGGCAAATACCTGACTCAGCAAATGTCAGGCTCGAAAATGTCAGGCCCTGAAATGACAGACTCGGCGAACAGGCCGGCAAAAACTTGGTAGCGCCATGGCGGGTTGCTATGTTCAAGACTCGCTCGCCCCTTCTCTTGCCCAGGAGTCTGACATGGCCCGCCTCACTGCAAAGGATTTTGCTCCCGAGTTGCTGGAGCTGTACGACGGATATGTGCATGGCAACATCACTCGCCGCCAGTTTCTGGATCGCGCGGCGGCCTTTGCCGTTGCGGGCATGACGGCCACCTCGATTCTGGCAAGCTTGAGCCCCGACTACGCGTTGGCTTCCCAGGTCGAGTTCACGGACCCCGACATCGTCGCCGAATACATCACCTACCCGTCCCCCGAGGGCCACGGCGAGGTGCGCGCCTATCTGGTGAAGCCCGCCAAGGCCAGCGGCCCGCTGCCGGGCGTGGTGGTGGTGCATGAGAATCGTGGCCTCAACCCCTATATCGAGGACGTGGCGCGCCGCGTGGCCAAGGCCGGCTATATCGCGCTGGCCCCGGATGGGCTGAGCTCGGTGGGCGGCTATCCGGGCAATGACCCCAGGGGCAAGGAGCTGCAGGCACAGGTAGACCCTGAAAAGCTGATGAACGACTTCTTCGCCGCCATCGATTACCTGATGAGCGAGGACCGCACCACCGGCAAGATCGGCATCACCGGCTTCTGCTATGGCGGGGGCGTCTCCAATGCCGCCGCCGTGGCCTATCCGGAGCTTGCCTGTGCCGTGCCCTTCTATGGCCGCCAGCCGCGCGCCGAGGAAGTCGCCGCCATCAAGGCCCCGCTGTTGCTGCACTATGCGGAGCACGATGAGCGCGTCAATGCCGGCTGGCCCGCCTATGAAGCCGCGCTGAAGGAACACGACAAGGTCTATGAGGCCTACATCTACCCGGACACCCACCACGGCTTCCACAACGACTCCACCCCGCGCTATGACGAACAGGCCGCCAAGCTCGCCTGGGACAGAACCCTTGCCTGGTTCGAGAAGTATCTGAGCTGACCTCAGGCGGCACCAGGAAGACGGCCAGCCAGCCTCAAGGCAACGAAGCCAGCCATCACGCTATCCCCGTGATGGCTGGCTTCGTCATTTTCGCGTGAGACCGAGACTGATCTCTTCAGGCTCAGGCCTGATCAGTTCAGACTGACCTGTTGAACAGACCCGCTCTAAAAACAGCTCAGCTGCACAACATGCCGCTGGCGACGATCTCGCTGAGCGTGCCCTTGCCAATGCCGCTGATGCGGGTCAGCTGACCGCTGGAACTCCACGGACGCTGACGAATGATATCGGCAGCGCGTGCCGGCCCGATATTGGGCAGACGATCCAGCTGATCGGCGTTGGCGGTATTGAGGTCGATACAGGTCTGACTCGCCGAACTGGAGGCGTTGGATGCACGACTGGCCACCTCTGTGCCCGCCGCCTGCGGCTGGCCGCCGTCCAGTGGCAGCAACGCCAGTGTCTCGCCGGTCACCGCCAGATAGATCGGGGCGTGATCGGAGACATCGGCACGCGCCGCCTCATGACTGATCCCCAGATAGTCCGGGAAGCGGAACACCTCGCCGCTGGCGCTGGGCCATTCGCTCGGCACATACCAGATGTTGTCGTAGAGCGAGGCATAGCGGCCATCGGTCTTGGAGAGCGTCGTCGCGCCCTCGGTGATCAGCGGGCGCAGGCCGAGGGTCCGCAGGTCTCCCCAGGCAGGCTCATCCGGCGCCATGTTGAAGTCGCCCATGATGATCGCCGGGGTGCCGGGCGAGATTTCCTTCATCAGGTCGTAGATATCCGCCAGCGCACGGATTTCCGGCGCGCGATCCGCCTTGCTGTCGCCGTAGACGATATGCACGTTGGCGGCGCTGAAGGCCCGCCCGCTGTCCTTCTCGACGAAGGTGGCCAGCAGCGGCTCGCGCGAGAACACATCCTCGGGGTCGAGGTAGACGGTAGCCCCGCCCTGATAGGCGATCGTCTTGTCGCGATACAGATAGGCGTAACGCTCGGTATAGGTACTGCGCCCGACCGCATGGCTGACCAGACTGTCCCACTCATCGCCGGTCAGCGCCTCAAGCTGCTGCTCGAGCTCGCTGACGACCTCCTCTTTCATCACCTCCTGCAGGCCGATCAGGTCCATATGGCTCGCCACCGCCGCGACCTGCTCGAGATGCTTGCCGTTGTTCCAGCCGGCATGCTTCAGATTCCAGCTGGCGATCACCGCATCCGCCTGACTGCTGGCCGCAGCGCCCAGCAGCACGGGCACTGTCAGCGCCATCACCACCCTTCTGGCGATGCGCTCAAGCCGAGAACCGTTAGACCGCCGTCGGCCGCGCGCGGGCTTGCTGCTGTTCCTAGTGCTGTTGTTGCTCGTGCTGCTGTTGCCAGCGAAATCCAGGTGACTGCTGCTCGTATTGCTGACGCTACCGCGCTGACCTGTCCGTATCACTGCGTGACCCTTGACTGATGACTCGTACACAAAAGACCGTAAGAGACTGTATCTTATGGACTTGTCGTCAAGGTTTATAGAACCACGATATTATTTATTATCCTTTGCGCGACTCTTGATAGATGACAGGGAGCTAGCGCGTCACGCCACCGTCAGCGCCGGACCTTGCCACTTGACCTTTCAGCGCCAGCTTTTACTCTCGAGCGCTGATGCTTCCTTTCTCCAGTCACGAGATCCCATGCCCCCTTCGTCATCCCTTTCTCCCGGCAGCCTGCTGAATCAGCTGCGCCAGACCACGCCGCTGGTGCACAACATCACCAATCATGTCGCGATGACGCCGACCGCCAATACCCTGCTGGCCATCGGTGCCTCGCCGCTGATGGCGCATGCGCAGCAGGAAATCCAGGAGATCTCCGCCATCAGTGCGGCGCTGTCGATCAATATCGGCACTCTGTCGCCCAGCTGGATCGAGGCCATGCAGCTGGCCGCGATGTACGCCCACCGCGATGGCAAACCCTGGGTGCTGGACCCCGTCGGCATCGGCGCTTCCAGCCTGCGCCAGTATGCGTGCCGCGCGCTCTTGGAATATCGCCCCAGCGTGATTCGGGCCAATGCCTCCGAAGTGCTGGCGCTGGCCGGTGAGATGAATCAGGGCCGCGGTGTGGACAGCGGCGATGACGGTGAGGATGCGCTGGAGCGCGCCAGTCGGGCCGCCGTCGCGCTGGCACGCGCGCAGAACTGCGTGGTGGCGATGACCGGCCGTGTCGATGTCGTCACCGATGGCCAGCGGCAAATCACGGTACAGGGTGGCCATGCGCTGATGGGCCGCATCACTGCCATGGGCTGCGCGCTGAGCAGTGTGGTCGCCGCCTTCCTCGCCGCCTCCCTCGCCGGGCATGACGACACCCTGCACGCCACCGCCGCCGCGCTGGCCTGCTACGCCGAGGCCGGTGAGACGGCGGGCCAGTCGGCGCAAGGCCCGGGCAGCTTCGTGCCACGCTTCATGGATGCCCTGTATACTCTCGACGCCGATTCCACCCCGCTAGCCTCTCGTCTGGAGCTGACCGATGTCACTTGATCTATCCCTTTACCTGGTCACCGACCCCGCGCTGTGCGCAGAGCGCGGCCTGGAAGCCACCGTGATGGCCGCCGTGCGCGGCGGCGTCAGTGTCGTGCAGCTGCGCGACAAGCATGCCAGCGACGAAGAGATGATCGCCCAGGCCATCCGCCTCAAGGCACTGCTGGACGAGTACGAGGTGCCGCTGATCATCAATGACCGCATCGAGGTCGCGCTGGCCAGTAGCGCCGATGGCCTGCACATCGGCCAGAGCGATGGCGACCCGGTCGAGGCGCGTCGCCGTCTCGGCGAGGACGCCTTGATCGGCCTGTCGGTCCAGACGCTTGAGCAGCTCAAGGCCGTCGATGTCGAGCGCATCGACTACCTCGGCCTCGGCCCGGTATATGCCACCCCGACCAAGCCGGATCATGCCGCACCGCTGGGCATCGAGGGACTCACGCAACTCGTACGCTCAAGCCCGCTGCCGACGGTCGCCATCGGCGGCATCTCGCTGGCCAATGCCGGCGAAGTCATGACCAGCGGCACCGACGGCCTCGCCGTCGTCTCGGCGCTGTGCAGTGCCGAAGACCCCGCCGCGGCCGCCCAGCAATTCCTGGCGCAGTATCCTTTCTGATCGGATCTGAGCCCGCCAGTCACGACAACGCCCGCCATGGTCAGCCATGGCGGGCGTTGTCGTCTTTGCTACCTGAACTGATTGAGCTGATTGAGCGGATCAGCTGGTCGCCAGATCACTCTCGGCATTCGCCACCAGCGCGAACTCCTCCTCGGCGGTCTTCGCCACCAGCCGATGACGGCTGAAGATGGCGTAGTAGGCGATGCCCACCACGAACAGCACCAGGGTGTAATTGAAGGCACGCGGATCGAAGGCATAGACCCCGGTCAACGCGATCAGCGAGAGCACCAGCGCGATGGCGGACGTCACGATGCCGCCCGGCGTGCGATAGGGACGCGCCAGCGCCGGTTGACGCAGGCGCAGCAGGATATGGCTGGCCGCCATCAGCGCGTAGGAGACTGTCGCCCCCACCACCGCCATGCCCAGGATCAGATCGCCCTCGCCAGTCAGCGAGACCAGGAACCCGAAGATGCCCGGCACCACCAGCGCCCAGGTCGGCGCCTTGCGCTTGCTGGTCAGCGACAGCGTCTTGGGCAGATACCCGGCCCGCGACAGCGCGAAGACCAGACGGCTGTAGCCATAGATGATCGAGAAGAACGACGCCACCAGCCCCGCCAGGGCCAGCACATTGACCAGTGTCGCCAGCCCCTCGCTGCCGGTGGCCTTGAGGGCATCCACCAACGGCACGGCGCTGCTGCCGATTGCCTCGGCACCCGCGGCGCCGGCCAGCAGGAAGACGACCAGCACGGCGGTGAACATCAGAAACAGCATGGCGCCGATGATGCCGCGCGGGACATCACGGGCCGGGTTGCGTGATTCCTCCGCCGCCAGCGGCACCCCTTCCACGGCCAGAAACAGCCACATGCCGAAGGGCAGCGCCGCCCAGATGCCATACCAGCCATTGGGCATGAAGTCGCTGGCCCCCCAGGCATCGGTCGGTGCGATGTCGAACAGGCGACTGCTGTCGAAATCACCGATCAGCGCGACGGCGGTGGCGATGATCGCGAACACGGCCAGGCCGCTGATCACCATCATCACCTTGAGCGCCTCGCCGACCCCCGCCAGATGAATGCCGATGAACACCAGATAGAAGATGGCGTAGATGATCGGGCCATTGATGCCCAGCAACGATTCCACCGCGCTGCCGATGAAGATGACGATGGCCGCGGGGGCCAGCGCATATTCGATCAGCACGGCAAGGCCGGTGAGGTAGCCGCCTGCCGGCCCCATCGCCTGGCGGGCGAAGCTGTAACCGCCGCCGGCGGCCGGAATGGCCGCTGACATTTCCGCCAGCGACAGCACGAGTGCCAGGTACATGATGCCCATCAACAGCGCGGCGATCGCGAAGCCGCCCCAGCCCGCCTCGCCGATGCCGAAATTCCAGCCGGCGAAATCGCCGGAAATCACATAGGAGACCCCGAGGCCCGCCAGCAGAACCCAACCTGCCGTCCCTTTCTTCAATTGGCGCCTGGCCAGATAATCCTGCTCATTCGTGTCGTGATTCGTGTCGCGAGTCATGGTGCCGCCTTGTTTCCGTCAAGCTTTTGTCATTGTTGGATCGGGAGATTCCCGCTGCTGCGCTGCCGTCCCATCAGGACAGCAGAAAGTTCTGGATACCGGTGCCGCCTTCCAGCGCCGTCTCGCCGCTCCTGTCCTTGAGGCCCACGCCGGTGAGGCCGAGCTTGCGTGCCTCACACAGTAGATAGTGCAGACGCTGGGCGGCCATGGCGAAGTCGAGCCCTGCCGGACGCACGTTGGAGATGCAGTTGCGGCTGGCATCGCTCAGGCCGACGCGCGGCTGCCAGGTCAGATAGAGCCCGAGGCTGTCCGGAGAGCTGAGGCCGGGACGCTCGCCGACCATCACCAGCACTGCACGGGCATTGAGCAGCTCACCGACTTCATCGCCGATCGCGACCCGCCCCTGCTCCACCACGCTGATCGGTGCCAATGACCAGGCATCCGGCCCGTCTTCTGCCAGCGCCTCCAGCAGTGCCGCGATGAAGGGCGCGGCATTGTTCTGCACCGCCAGAGACGAGAGCCCATCGACGACCACGATGGCCAGATCGGCAGGCTGTGCGTCGAGGGCGGACAGCTGCTGACGCGAATCCTCATCGAGACGCCGGCCGTAATCGGGGCGTTGCAGATAGGTGGTGCGATCCACGGCGCGACTGTGCAGTCGCTGGATCTGCGGAGCATTCTTGAGCGCTGTGAGCTGATTGAGGTCCTCGATCAGTCGGGGAATCTCCAGCGGCAGGTGGACGGCGTCCTGGGCGCGGGCGTGCGCCAGCTGGAATTCCAGCGAACGATTGGTCGGCAGGCTGATACCGGCACGGCCAAGGCCGATGCGCGCATCCGTGAACTGGCCAAGCCGCTGCCAGGGATTGGGCGTGACGATGGCATCGGGTTCGAGGCTGCGCGAGACCGCGTCAGCAGAGGGCTGGTCAGGGTTCATGCGTCACCTCCTGTCACCTGACGCAGTGAATTGGCGAAGCGGTCGGGCATTTCGCTTGGCAGTGCCTGGGTGGCGACATCGGTGAAGATCTGCATCTCCTCGAGCCAGGCGGCGAATTCCGGTGCCGGCCCCAAGCCCAGCACCCGCCGTGCATAGAGAGCATCGTGGAAGGAGGTGGTCTGATAATTGAGCATGATGTCATCCGAGCCGGGGATGCCCATGATGAAGTTGCAGCCCGCCACCCCGAGCAGCGTCAGCAGAGTATCCATGTCGTTCTGATCGGCATCGGCATGATTGGTGTAGCAGATGTCGCAGCCCATCGGCAGACCCAGAAGCTTGCCGCAGAAGTGGTCCTCGAGGCCGGCGCGGATGATCTCCTTGCCATTGAACAGATACTCGGGGCCGATGAAGCCGACCACGGTATTGACCAGCAGCGGCGAGTACTTGCGCGCCAACGCATAGGCGCGCGCCTCGCAGGTCTGCTGGTCCAGGCCGTGATGGGCATCGGCGGACAGCGCACTGCCCTGGCCGGTCTCGAAATACATCACGTTGTCACCCACCGTGCCGCGCTTGAGCGACAGCGCAGCCTGCTGCGCCTCCGCCAGCACGGAGAGCTCGACACCGAAGCTCTCGTTGGTGGCCTGGGTGCCGCCGATGGACTGGAAGACAAGATCCACCGGGGCACCCTGCTCGATGCACTCGAGGGTATTGGTGACGTGGGTCAGCACGCAGGACTGGGTGGGGATCGCGTACTTCTGGATCACCTCATCCATCAGACGCATCAGCTTGATGCTCTGCGCCACGTTGTCGGTGGCCGGGTTGATGCCGATCACGGCGTCGCCGTTGCCGTAGAGCAGGCCATCGAGAATGCTGGCCGCGATGCCGGTGACGTCATCGGTGGGATGGTTGGGCTGCAGGCGGGTCGAGAGATGGCCACTCTTGCCGATGGTATTGCGAAAGGCGGTGACCACCTCGCACTTCTTCGCGACCAGAATCAGGTCCTGATTGCGCATCAACTTGCTGACCGCGGCGGCCATTTCGGGGGTGATGCCGGCGCGCACCTGCGCCAGCAGCGCGGGGGTCGCGAGGTCACTCAGCAGCCAGTTGCGGAAGTCGCCGACGGTGAGATGGGCGATCGGCAGGAACGCGACCGGATCATGCTCATCGATGATCAAGCGGGTGATGTCGTCCTGTTCGTAGGGAATCAGCACGTCTTCGAGGAAGGTCTTGAGGGGCAACTCCGCCAGACACAACTGAGCGACGACTCGCTCCTCGGCGGTTTCCGCGATCACGCCAGCAAGACGATCTCCGGAGCGGGCGGGCGTCGCCTTGGCCATCAGCTCGGCCAGATTGGCAAAACGATGGACCTGACTGCCCAGGGTGTAACGGTACTCGCGGCTCATGGGAAATTCCTTGCCCTGACGGATGTCATTTCATATCAGTCGTTTTGCAGGAATCACGCCAATCTCCCTCCATGCCTCTTTGGTCCTGTATGCGCCTTGAAGCCGCATTGCGTAGGCCTGCGCCCGCACCACTGTGGTGCATGACCGCGTTCACCCTCGGTGCAGTGCGTCGCGGGCATCAGCCGCGTGCGCCCCCCAGCTCCGTGATGATCGCCTCGCGCTGCTTGAGCGAAGCCACCCCGGCATCGCCCAGCTTGCTGGCCACCTCGCTGAGCAGGCCTTCGGCGAGAAACATGAAGGCGCTCATGCTGTTGCTGTAGAAGAGGCTGTGATTGGGCACATGGAAGCTGTAGCGCGCCAGCGGCTCCAGCGGAGAGCTGGCCGAATCGGTCAGCGCGATCACCTCGACCCCACGCTTCACCGCCACCTCGGCGCAGGCCACCACGCTTGGGGTATAGGGGAAGCAACTGGCCACCACCAGCACGTCACCGGCCGACAGCTGGGCCAGTGCATCGGCCACGCCCTGTCGACTGGCATCCAGCGGTGCCACGTCCGGGCGCAGCATGCCCAGCCCATAGGCCATGAACAGCGCCAGGGAATTGAACTGACGCATGCCGTGCAGACGCACGCGCGGCGCCTCGGCCAGCAAGGTGGTCGCGGCTTCGAAGGCCGCTGCGTCCACCCTCTCCAGCATGCTGAGGATGTTGGCGCTCTCCTGACGCCCCAGCCGCGCAAGCTGGGCCATGGCGCTGCTATCGGCGTCTCGCGCCAGCAGCTGCGAGGCCTGCTGACTGTAGAAATGCTCGCCATCCGTCACCGCCTGGCGAAAGACATCCTGAAACCTGCTGAACCCCTCGTAGCCCAGCCGCTGGGCCAGACGCGAGAAGGTCGAGGCGTTCACGCCGGTCAGCTCCGCCAGCTGGCTGATGGAAGACACCGCCGTGCGTTGCGGGGACTCGATCAACACCGCCAGCACGCGCCGGGAACTCGCGCCGAGACGAATCTCCACCTCACGACGATCGATCGCCGCCAGCAACTGCTTCAACCCCTCCAGGGTCTCCGGCGGCGAATCAGGGGATGCGGGCCCGGGGGCTTGGGAGGATGGGGGCATGGGATACCTCCTTGGCAATGGACAGGACAGATGGCGGCAACGGTAGCATCTCTGGCCGGTCGAGTCCGAAGGCACAAGCGACCATGTGCAATTATTTATTGCACAAACTATAAATGCACTACATATTTGCATTATACCTTCGCATCCCTGCCACCACGGAGCCCGCATGAGCCACGTACTGCATCGCAACCTCAATCAGGAGTATCCCACCGCCGTGAAGGGCGATGGCCCCTACATCGTCGATCGCGAGGGACGCCGTTATCTGGATGCCAGCGGTGGCGCAGCCGTGTCATGCCTGGGGCACAGCGACGAGGCCGTGGCGCAGGCCATCAAGGACCAGGTCAGCCAACTGGCCTACGCGCACACCTCGTTTTTCACCAGCGACCCGATGGAGCAGCTGGCCGACTTTCTTATCGAACGCGCTCCCGCAGGGCTCGACTCCGTCTACTTCGTCTCCGGCGGCTCGGAAGCGGTCGAGGCGGCGCTCAAGCTGGCCCGTCAGTATTTCGTCGAGATCGGCCAGCCCCAGCGCAAGCATCTGATCGCGCGGCGCCAGAGCTACCACGGCAACACGCTGGGCGCGCTGGCCACCGGCGGCAATGCCTGGCGCCGTCAGCAATTCGAGCCACTGCTGATCAACGTCAGCCACGTCAGCCCCTGCTACGCCTATCGCGACCAGCAGCCCGACGAGACGCCCGAGGCGATGGGCATTCGTCTCGCCGCGGAGCTTGAGGAGGAGATCCTGCGCCTGGGCGCCGAGAACGTGATGGCCTTCGTGGCCGAGCCGGTGGTCGGCGCCACCCTGGGCGCCGTCACCGCGGTACCGGGCTACTTCAGACGCATCCGCGAGGTCTGTGATCGCTACGGCGTGCTGCTGATTCTCGACGAGGTGATGTGCGGCATGGGGCGCACCGGCAGTCTGTTCGCCGCCGAGCAGGAAGGTGTCACGGCAGACCTGATCACCATCGCCAAGGGCCTGGGCGCCGGCTACCAGCCGATCGGCGCGACCCTGGTCAGCCAGCGCATCCGTGACGCCATCGCCAATGGCTCCGGCTTCTTCCAGCACGGCCATACCTACATCGGCCACGCCACTGCCTGTGCCGCAGCGCTGGCAGTCCAGCAGACCATCGAATCCCGCGACCTGCTCACACGCGTCAATGTCCTCGGCGAGGGGCTCAAGGCGCGCCTGAACGAGCGCTTCGCGCATCACGCCCATGTCGGCGACATCCGCGGTCGCGGCCTCTTCCAGGGGCTGGAGCTGGTGGCGGATCGCGATTCCCAAAAGCCCTTCGACGCCTCCCTCAAGCTGCACGCGCGGCTCAAGAAGGCCGCCATGGCCGAAGGCCTGATGTGCTATCCGATGGGCGGCACCCTCGATGGCCGCCAGGGCGATCACATCCTGCTGGCACCACCGTTCATTCTGCAGGAGTCGCATCTGGACGAGATCACCACCAAGCTGGGGCGTGCCATCGACACCACGCTGGCCAGCCTGTGACGGCTCAGCTGCAGGCGCATTGCCTACCTAACGATCTTTGAATGGATTTGAATGGAGTGACTTTCATGGCGATCACATCGCGCCTGACCGAACTGGATGACGCCAGCATGAGCGCGGCTCAGCGCGAGGTGCTGGCCGAGATTCTCAGCGGCCCGCGCGGCAATCTGGACGGCCCCTTCCTGGCCTGGATCCACAGCCCCGAGCTTGCCAGTCATGCCCAGCGCCTCGGTGCTTTCTGCCGCTACGCCACCGGTCTCGAGCTGCGCCTCAGCGAGCTGGCGATTCTCACCACGGCGGTGTGGTGGAAATCCCAGGCTGAATGGCAGATTCACGCGCCGATCGCCGAGCAGGCCGGCCTCGCGCCCGAGATCATCACGGCGCTGCGCGAGGAGCGTGAACCCGCGTTTGAACAAGACGATGAGCGGTTGGTCTATCGCATCACCCGCGCGCTCTACGCCGAGCGTCGTGTCGATGATGCCCTGTACGGCGAGGCCGTCGCGATGTTCGGCGAAACCGTGGTGGTGGAGCTGGTCGGGGTGCTGGGCTATTACGCCCTGGTGGCGATGACGCTGAATGTCTTCGCCGTCCGGCGCGGTGATGACATCCCGCTGCCCTTCGAGGAGCCGAGCCGATCTTGAAACGCGTGCCTTGAGGGGCCTGGATTGCGCCACTCTCGGAACGCTTGAGTACGACACGCCCGGTCACAGCGCGCTTGCCGAGCTATCGCCCGCGAGGCATGCTCGAAAGGCCCCCTGCTGCGCCCCGGTCACCCCCGGGGCGTGCGTCATTGCGGCGCGAATACCTCGATGACGACGCTTCGATATCGACGCCAGGATGACAACACCTCGATAACAACACCTCGATAACAACAAGATGACCACAAGGTGAGCGATCAATGAGTGATAGCGAACACACGGAAGTGGCGGTGATCGGCGCGGGCGCCGTGGGTGTCGCCTGCGCCCTGTGGTTGCGGCGCAGCGGCCACGAGGTGACGATGATCGAACGCGAAGGCATCGCCAGCGGCACCTCCTTCGGCAATGCCAGTACCCTGGCGGATTACGGCTGCCTGCCCATCGCCCGTCCGGAAATCTGGCGCAGCATGCCGTCGCTGCTGCTGTCACCTGACTCGCCTTTCGTCATCGACTGGAAATGCCTGCCCAGGCTCTCGCCCTGGTTGATGCGCTTCATGGGCCAGTGCAACGCCACTCGCTTTCGCGCCAACAGCGAGATGCTGGCGCAGCTGCTCAGCCATACCTACACGGACTACCAGCCGCTGCTGGACGATGCCCCCGCCGCCGCCGCGATGATTCAGCGCAAGGGCTGCCTGTATGCCTACGGCAAGGCCGAGAACCTGCAGGCCGCACAGGGCGATATCCGACTGCGCGACCAGCTCGGCATCCACCAGCAGGTGCTGACGGCGGACGAGCTGATCGCACTGGAACCGGCCATGGAAGGCCACACCGCGGGCGGCGTGCTGTTCCCCTCCTCCTGTCACCTCGATGACCCGCAGGTGTTCATCGACACTCTGGCCACCCCACTGCGCGAAGAGGGCCGAATCGTCAGCGCCGAGGTCACCCGCCTGAGCCGACAGGCCTCCGGCATGCTGCTGGAGTACGCCGATGGCCGGCGACTCATGGCAGACAGAGTGGTGCTGGCAGCCGGGGCCTGGTCGGCACATCTGGCCCGTCAGATCGGCGACCGGATTCCGCTGGATACCGAGCGTGGCTATCACATCGAATTCGATCTCGAGCACTCACCGCTCAACCGCCCGACCTGCCCGGTGGAAAGCGCCTTCTACATGACGCCACTGCACAGTGCCGAGGGTGCGCGCCTGCGCGTGGCCGGCACCGTGGAGCTGAGCTCGCTTGCGGGGCCGGCCAACCCGGCCCGTTTCGACTATCTGGAAAGCCGGGTGCGCAAGGTGCTGGGCATTGACGCCCCGGTAGCCCGCCGCTGGCTGGGCTTTCGTCCCACCCTGCCCGATTCCGTGCCGGTGATAGGCCCGTCACCCAATGAGCCACGCGTGATCCATGCCTTTGGCCATCAGCATATCGGGGTGACACTGGCAGGCGTGACTGGCCGCCTGGTCAGCGAATGTTTAGCCAAAGGCTCACCAGAGTGGATAATGCCCTGCTCACCGGCCCGGTTTTGATTTGTCAAAACCAATCAAGCACTCTCCATCAAATCCAGAAACTACTATCAGAGTAATTGGCAAAAGGGCTTGTTTTATTATTTTCATGATAACTTACGACTACGGAAAGTGCTTCTTTACACATAAATACAAAGAAGCCGACAGGATATACCAATTCCCATCCATTAGAAAAATCGCAATCGTTATCCCCCAAGTAATTTATTGTAGCTGTTTTTTGGTAAAAAGGAGGTTGGCACGAGTGTCGATCATTTTCTATTGCTTTTCCTGGATGCCTGAACTCATGAACGAGATAATTTCTATAAAGATATAGCAAGTTCTCATGCTTAAATCTTTTAATTGATTTACATTTAGATTTTTGTGCATCATATCTTCTTAGAGCAGGACATTTATCATAAACTTCCTCAATAGGAATATCATGCGTTATCGGAATTTCCTGTCGAGTCATATTACTTATCAACAAGAATCTACTATTAAATAACCCTCTAACTTCTTCTCTTATAACTTGAGAGTGATTTTATTCTCCAGAACATGATTCAAAGTAATTATGTAAATGCATTAAGCTTATGTACTGACTCTCTCGCCAATTAGCACATTTACCCACTAAGCCAACAAACTGCTTCTTGTTATTCTTATTACTAGTATTTTCGCTTATACTTTTTGCAAGTGAATCTAATATCGTGCAGCATAAAATCTTAGTGTGCAATAAATCATTACTACTAATTCCTGCCTCAATCTTATTTATACGATCAATAAAAAATAGGTTAAACCTATTTATCTTTTCTTCAACAGATTCCATTGATAGCCTCCGATTACCGCGAAACACCACAATCATTTAGCATTATGGGCGCATCCAGTACCATAAAGTAATTTTTTTAATAGTAACTGCCACTCGCCGCACAGGGTGTCCGCATCGAAGCGCGCGGCATTGTCACGCGCCAGCAGGGACATCTCCCTGCGGCGGGCTTCATCCGTGATCAGGTCACGGATCTCTCGCGCCAGTGCCTCATCATCCTCGACATCCACCAGCACGCCGCTGCCGCCGGCCAGGATTTCGGCAGGCCCGGTCTCACAGTCTGTCGAGACCACCGGCAAGCCGAAGGATTGCGCTTCCAGCAGGGTCATCGGCAGTCCCTCCCAGCGTGAGCTCATCACGTACAGTGCCGCCCGCTGATACTCCTTTTCCACCTGTGAGGTGCGGCCCACGAAGACGACGCTGTCACTCAGGCCCAATGTCCATGCCTGGGCCTTGAGGTCATTTTCATCTTCGCCCCAGCCGACGATGCGCAGTCGCCAGTCAGGGTGGACCGACACGACCTTGTGCCAGGCGTTCAGCAGCACATCGAAGCCCTTCTGCTCCGTCAGGCGCCCGACGGCAAGCACGGTACGCGACGCGGCGCCCTCTTCGCTGGGCTTGGGGAAGTGCGGCACCGGATTCCAGATCGCGCCGACCTTGTCACGGATGCGATAGCGCGCTCGCCAGGCCTCGGCATCCCGCTCGGTGAGCACCACGATGGCGTCGGCCAGGCGCACGGCGGTCGAGCGCCCCACCGAACGCAGGCGTGAACCATGATCGGTGGCGAGGTTGAAATGCTCCCAGCAGATGATCCGGGCGCGCTGGAATGGGGCCCACGGCGCACAGAAGGCAAAAAGGATCGAATCCACCAGCACCACCACATCGGCCTGTTGATGGCGGACCTTGGTCAGCAACGCCGAACTGATGCCCAGCGAACGCCGGGCCCCGCCTCTGGCTTCCTTCAGATTCAGGCAACAGGTCGTGATGCTGTCCTCCAGGGAAAACGAGCTGGTCGCTGGCCCGAACAGACTCGCGATCATCACCTCATGACCCGAGCGCGCCAGTCCGCTGGCGATTTCGCATGTGACACGTTCCGTGCCTCCGTCGCTGGAAAGATTACCGACGACAAACAGAATCTTCATTGGCTCATGCGCTCCACAGGGAAATGCTCGCCGCGAGGCACCCGACCGCAGGCGAGATATCGCCTTGCTTGATCGAAATGCTCAACTGCGGCGCAGAAAAAACCCGCCACCGACGAGGGTCGATGGCGGGAGATAGGGGGTATGACATGAAGCGGTGCGATCTAGTGCAGAACGCTAATGCAGAATGCTAGCGCAGGAACGGTTGCGCAAAACGGCTGACAGCAAGACGACCGGCGGCCACCATGTCTTGACCGCTTCATGAAGAAAAATGCGTCAGGCATTTTTTGGAAAGACGGTACGTCAGAAAGACAGCACGTTTAGAAAGAAAATGCGCCAGCAAGACAGCGCGTCAGCAGGACAACACGACAAGAGGAGCGTGCGCGGTAAGCGGGCACGGGGAGCTAGTACGGAAAACGAGCTCGAAAAGCGAGTTCGAAAAGCAAGAGTGGCTAGCGGCCTGAGCGCTGAACGAACACTGCCAGGCATCATGCGAGATGCCAGCTCAACGCGTCTTGCCCACCCCCGCCTTCTGAGAAGCACGCTTGTCCTGAATCATGGCGAGCGCACAACGCGCGCCGTGGCATGGGTGATGAAAAGATAAATCCAATGCCGGCGCGCCAGGTTCTGTTCAATAGCTCAATGCTGGCACCTGAAGACAGGATCAGCGGCCAGCCATCGGGTGCGATGACTCAGCGTCCTGCTGGCTCGTCCGGCTGGCAGTGATGGCCTCAGTCGAGACGCGATGGATGATGCCGCAGTCTTCACAGTGATAGAGCGGCGCCTTGCCGGCCAGTCGCTGCCACCAATGGCGTTTTACGCGATGTACGCTGGCGCCCCCGCATTGGGCGCAGAAACGATATCCACTCATGACGACATTCTGCTCTCTGTTGATGGTGTTCACGGGCATCCTTCCCTTTGATAACGATCGATCGCGTTCCAGCGAGACGGCCTGTTCAGCGACACGCGGTGTGTCATTGCCAGAAGAAGCACTGTCCCGACCGATTGAGCTCTCCAGGCAGGCGCCTGTCACTCTCACTCGCGGGGCCATTATGCGCGTTAAATCCAGCAGCAGTTCCTGATATTTGCCCAACTGTCGAGAACGATTTTCTTCATCTTCCTGACGAAAATCCAACGGTGTCAATGTGTTAGCGTCCCACCTCAGGCGGTAGCGAGTACTGACTTACGCAACTCGATATCCAGTGTGTGCTGCAGACAGCCCAGATAGGCACGCACCACGATCTGCTGATCAAATTCACGTTCGATACGCACGCGTGCCGCCTGCCCTGCCTCCATCAATGCCGCATGCGGCATGTCCAGACAGCCCTGCATCTGCTGCTCAAGAGACTCGACATTGGCCGCTTCGCACAGCCAGCCAGTGACGCCGGGATTGACCGAGCTGCGACAGCCCGGCACATCACTGACGATCGCCGGACGCCCCATCGAGGCCGCCTCCAGTACCGTGCGCGGCATGCCTTCCCGGTACGACGGCAGCACCAGCACATTGGCCTCGGCCAGGAAGGGGCGTACATCCCGCTGTTCGCCCAGGTAGTGCAATATGCCGCGCTCGCGCCAGGCAGCGATTTCCTCGTCGCTGATCGCGGTGCGATTGCTGATTCCCGACGGGCCGATCAACCAGAAGCGTGCCTGCGGATAACGCTCATGCAGACGCTCGGCCGCCGTCACGTATTCCCGCACCCCCTTGTCGCCGATCAGGCGTGCGACCATCACGAAGGTCAGCGGTGGCGTCTGCGGTTGCGGCGCAAAGGCGAAGCGTTGCGGGTCGATACCGGCGCCGGGCAGCACGACAGACGGCGTGGACTTCTGCAGCCCGAGGCGCATGAACAGCCGTTGGTCATCACGGTTCTCGAAGAACACGCAACGTGCGCCACGGTTGGCGAAGCCATACAGCGCCCGTACCCGACGAAACAGCCAGCTGTCGTGTATGAAGGCGGTGCCCAACCCCGAGACGTTGTTGGTATAGGGAATCTTGAGTAGCCGACAGGCCAGCCCCGAATAGACATTGGCCTTGATGGTGAAGTTGAGAACATAGCGTGGCTTGAGTTTCAGCAATGTCCCCAGCAGCGCCAGCAGACTCTTGCCCTCACCGATCAGCGAGGTGCCCTTGCCTTCCATGCCCAGCGCACGATGCTCGACCCTGAGCTCGTCCACCAGGTACGCGCTATGCGCATCGGTGGGCGCAAGGCACACCACGCGATAGCCCGAGTCACGCAGCCCTTCGATGACGCCGCGATGGAAGTTGTAGAGAAAGAACGACGAGTTGGAGACCAGCACCACCGTTGAGGGCTGTGCGTCACGTGTTGGCATGGGGCATTCCTTGCGTGTCATGCGAAGAAGAACATGCGCGAGCTTGAGCCCGCGCGACCGGAAGCATCCGGAAGAGAAACCCTGGACAAGAGGAACCATCGACAAGAGAAACGACCGAGAAGCGACACCAGCGCGAAAGGAAAGGCGTCGTGGCTCGGTTCAGCAGCTCGATCCAGCAGGTCAGTCCAGCAACGCAGGCCGGCGTTGCTGCTGCCACAGCCGCACCAGCCCTGTGTCATGCGCCATGCACACCACATAGATGACCAGGAACGGGAAGCGATAGCGCACCGCGGTGCCGTAGTTGAAGACGACGAGCCCATAGATGGTGAAGGCGCCGATCAGATACAGCAGCCAGAAGAGCGTCTTCTCGCGCTGGACCTGCCAGCACTTGAGGGTCAGCCAGACAAGGAAGGCGACCACCAGCAGGTTCTCTCCCGACTGGATCAACTGCAACGCGTTGGCGGCTTCCCAGGGCAATGGCTTGATCAGGAAATAGAGCGCGCCCTGGATCCCCGTCACCACGAAGTCCCCGAAGCCCTGAATGACCTCCACATCCTCGATCTTGCCGCCATCCTCCAGATACATGGCCGCGCGGAAGAAGTTGATCTGGTCCACCGCCAGCGGATAGATGACCAGCACACTGGCGGCCAGCCCGACCAGCAACCAGCAGAATCGCTTGGTCGACAGGCCCTGACGGCTGACGTCGTAGAGGAGATAGATGCCGAGGAAGATCAGCATGATCAGAGCGTTCTGGAACTTGATGATCCATAACGGCAACAGGAAGATCAGCGCCCACATCGGCCGACGTTCGATGGCCAGCAGGAAGCTGCCGAGCATGAAGCCGGTGACCAGGGTGTCGCGCAGGCTCAGTGAGCTGTAGAGCACCAGGCTCGGGTAGCACAGCACGAACAGCAGTACCGCGTGGGAGATGATGCCGCGGCGAATCAGCACCATCAGCGCGCCGATATAGAGGAACTTGTTGAAGAAGCCCAGGCTGGTGATGGTTTCCGCCAGCGGCAACGGCAACAGCGCCAGAAATCCCGACGAGACCGAGACGGTCAGGGAGTGGTCCATCGCTCCCCAGTCCATGCTGCGCATGGCCAATACCTGCTCCCAGTAGCGGAACTGGTCCGGCATGTACTCGGCATCGAACAGCACATTGTTCAACAGGTACGGCACCGCACTGCTCAGACTCAGGATGATCGCGACATTGCGCGTCACCCAACCACGCAGAAAGCCCACCATCACCAGTACCAGACAGACGAGCAGGTTGGGCAGGTCGAGCAGAATGTGTTCCATGGAAAGACTTATTCTCGTGCGCCGCTGTTGGCCAGTTCGGCCTGCAGACTGGCGGATGACATGAGGGGCGCGGACGCGCCGGTATCAGCGCTGGTGGCCTGCCGACTCACCACGCCAGAGGTATCGAGCGTTGACGAGGACTGCGCGAGGCCAGCCGCAACTCCCCCACTGCTGACCTGCCAGCGTTGGGACGAGAAGGGTGACGCGCCCTCGACCTGGGCTGCCGACAGCATCAGCGACAGGCACTGCATCAATTGATGCTCGCTCAGCGCGCCCGTCTCCTCATCAGGGGCCAACGGCAACGTCACGACGCGCGCTGCCTCGATTCCGCCCTCGTGGCGTGCCTGGCAGCCGGCTTCATCGCTTTCGACCAGCACCAGTGCCGCATGCGGATACTTGAGCGCCATCCGGCGTCTCAGGCCCCGCGCCTTGCTGCCCGCCGCCACCAGTTCACTGGCCGGTGTCACGGCATGATGCGCAATCACCGGCACGCGCCAACGATCCAGACGGCGCGCCTTGAGCGCATTGAGGTTGGCTTCCAGACCGCTGGACAACAGGACACATGGACGATGACGCGCCAGATAGCGCGTCAGGGCCAGCACGCCCGTCAACTCAGTGTGCACGCCCAGCTCTACCAGCCGCACCCCATGGGCCAGACCTTCGATCAACTCCTCATGGGCCTGGGGCACGATGAGGTCCACCTCGTGACCCAGGCGCGTCAGCCCCGCCGCCAACGCCAGCATCTGGCGAGTCTCGAGGGTCATCTGCCGCGCCACGACCAAAAGCGCCATCCGATGCGTCTTCATTGCCACTCCTTCGCCAGTGTTAGCCTTGAGCCAGGCTTGATCGAGTCAATTCACGATGATCGCCATGCCATCTGCGCATGGTGGTCATCGTCAGCCCCACTTCCTTCGGTGCGTTCAGGCCAGGCGCTGATAGACACTGCGCGCCTGGCGGGCCAGAGGCGCCGGCAACCAGGTCACGACCCGGCGCGCCATGCGCTTGAACATGCACACCAGCACCTGGCCCTTCTTCTGCGCTGACATCGAGGCCCACTCGGGGGTCATCATCTGGTGGGCGTCCACGCAATAGACGGGCCTGCCGGTCATGCGCGTGATGTTGGTGGCCTGCCCCACCTCGCTTTCGATGAACAGGCGACAGCCGGAGTCACGGTAGTAATCCGCCTTGTGACTCGAATGGCGATTCTGACGCAGCCGCTCTTCCTTGCTGGGCAGGTCAAGCATGATCAGGTGGTCATACTCGACACCGTGCCGGGCCAGCCAGGCGGTCGTCTCGGGACGATATTTTTCCAGCCGGTTGGTGACCAGCGAGTGCACACGGTAGGTCGGGATATGCAGAGGTGCCGCGTTGGTCAGGAAGTCGCGATAGCGCGGGCCGTCATCGTTCTGCTCAGGCGTCGGGTCGAGGCACAGCACGCCATCGATATCCAGGCAGCTATCGGCCAGCGCTGGGTGATGGAATAGATTCCACTGGAAGGCACGCGGGTGCTCCAGCTCGACCAGATACATGTCCACCCCCACCACCGGGGCCGGGTTGGCATAGATGACGCAGGTGGTGATGTCACAGGGGCATTCTTGCGGAATGCGCGCCAGGGAGGCCTTGAGCGAGGCCCCACTGTTGAAACTGTCGTCGACCAGCAGCACACGCTGGTTTTCCCAGGCGCTCTGCGCCGCCCCCCGGACCTTGCGTGTCATTCCCTTGCCGGGCGAGCCGTTGGCGATGAAGGTATCGAGATCCGTGCAGGCCCGATTGAGCATGGCGCTGATCATGTAGGCAGGCACCATTCCACTGCGCGGGATCCCGACGATCAGATCGAAATTCCCGGCCTGCAGGCGCGACAACTGTCTGGCGATATCCGAACTCAGGTCGGCGTAACTGCGATAATTCATGTTGCGGTCCCCTTGCGACTCACGACGGCCCAAGGCCGATATCCTTCGCGCTTTTGTGTGTTGCAGCGCTTTTTTGATGTTATTGACGACGTCCTGTCATCAAACGCTTCTCTCGCCCTCATCACCCCCGATAATCGGGGGCATTCAGGCGCTTTTACGCTTCTGCACTGCGCTGTCGGGTGTCACACGACGGCGACGAGTGCCTATCAACCTGGTCATCACATCCTGGCGCACGAGGCGCAGCAGCCGACTGCGGTCCATGTGCGAGAGCAGCGCGACCCCCTGGCGGAAGTTGGCCAGGCGCTGCATGGGGCTCGCGGGCGCCATCACGTACTGCTTGAAGTAGTGATAGAGCGGGATATACAGGCTGTCGGAATGCGGCATATGCCGGGTATTGGCATGAAAGACGTCGATGGCCGAGATCATGTCGCGCTGATAGCGCTGTTCGGCCTCGCTTTCCTGCTGCTGCGATGTCCAGGAACCCTTGGCATTGCGGCGATAGACACAGGCAGCATCTTCGTAATAGAGAGTCTCGCCTTGCAGTGCCATGTAGGACTGCAGGAAGAAGTCCATGATCGGGGCGCCGCGATAGGACGCCATCATCGCGTCGACGGTGGCATCGACGCGTCGGAAGCTGAAGGCCGGTGACGGAATGGAGGCGCCGCGCAGCCCGATCACCGCCTCGGCAGAGATCTTCTTCACGCTATCGGCATAGCGGCAGATGAGCGAATGCTCGCCGGTGGCTTCATTGAATTCCAGCGCCGGGTGGAAGCAGACCGTCGCCTCGGGATAGGCGTCGAACAAGGCGACCTGACGGGCCAGCTTGTCGGGCTTGATCCAGTAATCATCGCCTTCGCAATAGGCAATGATGTCGCCACGCATCACCGGCATGCAGAAGGTGATCGGCCAGATATGCTGCGAGTACTGGTTCACGTCCTGCAGGATCGGCCGCACGATGTTCGGGTAACGGGCCGCATATTCCTCGATGATTTCCCGCGTGCCATCCGTCGAGACATCGTCATGCACGACGATCTCGAACGGAAAACGCGTGCGCTGCATCAGAAAGCCATCCAGCGCCGTGCGAATGTAGTCGCCATGATTGAAGGCGAAGCACATCACCGAGACGCGCGGGGCGCTGAAATCGCCCTCCCACTCGGCCATGATGGCGGCTTCCTCGGCGGGCGCCGGCGGCACAGGCAAGGGGCCTGACTGCGGTGTGCCATCCATGAGGGGCGTCGCGAGTGCCCGGGCATAACTCAGTTCTAACATGCAGTATTCCCCACTTTCCGTTGTGAAAGACGCTCCTGGATCCAGCCGGCGCCGTACTGCCAGGCCGCGAAGCGCAGCCAGCAGGACAGCAACAGATAGGCCGCCCCTGCCAGCAGGCCTGATACCACCAGCACCACCGGTGCCGGCCAGATGGCCAACAGCGCAGGCACAGCCCACCAGGTCGTGCCCGCCACCGCACTGGCCAGCAGCAGAGCCGGCAGGAAGTCGGCCAGCTGCTCGCGGATGCTGTAGTTGATCAACTCCCGCGAGAACCAGGCATTGGGGATGTAGGACACCACCGCCACCACGATCTGCCCGATCAGGATCGCCATCACGCCATGGCGCCAGGTCACCGCCAGCACCGCACAGATCAATACCTTCTTGACGATCTCGAGCCCGAGGAACAGGTCCGAGCGCCCCTTGACCTTGAGCACATTGAGATTGAGCGTGCTCAGGGGATACATGACGGCCGCGATGCACATCAGCTGCAGATAAGGCACCGCCGCCAGCCACCGGCTGGGCAACAGCGTCAGGAACAGCGGCTCGGCCAGCGCCGCCAGCAACAGCATCGCCGGGAACAGCAGATAGACCATGACCTGCAGGATCTGACGATAGGCACTCTTGAGGCGCACGGGATCCGCCTGGATGCTCGCCAGCGCCGGGAAGGTCACGTTCTGCACCGCCGTCACCAGCTGATTGATCACCAGCTCCTTGAGACGCTCGGCGAAGAAGAACAGCCCCGCCACCGAAGCGGAGAACAGCTTGGCGATCAGCAGCACATAGAGATTGACGAACAGCACATCCAGCATGCGTGACAGGAACATCTTGTAGCCGAAGCGGAACATCGCCTTGAACGACACCACGTCGAATTCCAGACGCGGCCGCCAGCTACCCCACCACCACATCAGGGCGGTAGTGACCAGCGCCGCCGTCAACATCTGCCCCACCAGTGCCCAGACCCCGAAGCCCAGCCAGCCCAGCAGCACTGCCACCCCGCCCGACACCACGCTGCCGGGAATGCCAGCCTTCATGCGCGTACGAAAATCCAGCGCACGGTTGAGCATCGCGCCCTGAATGACCTCGAAGGAATTGATCATCACCACGATGCCGCCGATACGCACCAGCACGATCAGGCGTGGCTCGGCATAGAAGTCGGCGATCAGGGGAGCACTGGCATACAGCAGGCCGTAGGCCAGCACCCCGAAGGCGATATTGCTGAAGAAGGCGGTGCTGGCATCACGCGGCCCGAGGGTCGGCATGCGCAGAATGGCCTGCTGAAGACCGGAATCCATCATGGCCGAGGCGATGGTCAGAAAGACCAGCACCATCGCCAGCAACCCGAAATCTTCCGGCACCAGCAGCCGCGCCAGCAGCAGCGTGACCAGACTGGCCATGCCACGCCGCAATAGCTGATCGGAGAAATTCCACAGAATGCCGATGGCGGTCTTGTTGCTCAGTGACACGAGGCGTGGCCCCCCTGTTGCGAGTGGGCGGAGACATCGCGCGCCAGCGGCCCCGTCATAGACGCCGTGTCACCCGCAACATTGCCCGCGGCACGCAGCAGCTCCAGGTCTTCCGGCAGCAGCTGGTACTCGGCTAGTCTGTCGCGCACCTCGCCCGGTGAGCACCACATCAGCACATCGATGATCGACAGGCCGGCGACGAACTCTGCCTGACGCCCCGAGCGACGCGAATCAAGCGGTGTCTGGCAGTAGTCACTCGGCTGGCTGGCGAGGAATGACAGCGTGATGCCATTGGCCGCAAAGGGCGCCGCCTGATAGAGCTTGCGGCCGCCGATGCTGTTGATGTAACCCTCGGCCCCGCGCATCAGTGACATATCGATCAGACGGTCCTGGGCCTTGAGGCTGCGATCGTGCTCAAGCTCACTGGTGAGCAGAAAGCGACACTCCAGCCCCAGGTAGCCACACACCCGCTCGAAGCTGTACTTGCACAGCGCCCCGATGCGGCGGTCTTCATGCTGGAACACCGCCTGCAGCAGCGGCATCACCTGTGCGTAATACGGTGCCTTGGCATAGGCGTGATGCAGCGTGGTCAGCAGGCTGTCCGGTGTCGGGCCGAAGACGAGTTCGCTGATCAAGCGGTTGGGCGATGCCTTGGGCACCGACAGCGTGAAGCGATGCGCCTTGCCGCCCAGCAGCACATTGTTGCGATGGATATAGCCACGCGGAATGAAGGCGACATCGTCATAGACGAGAAACTCGTCACAGGCATGCATCAGCTGGAAATAGCCGATATGCGGGAACAGATAGGGCTGCATGATCGCGATGTTCATGATCAGGCGGCCTTGACGTGGCGATTGACGATGATGCGCACCGCCCCGAGGATCTCGCTGACCTCAAGCCCCGAGTAGAGCGGCAGACACAGGATACGACTGGCGATATCGGTGGAATGCACGATCTGCGGGGTGATGACATCCTCATCCTGCAATTCGGCGGCGGGTCGCCCGAGGAAGGACAGCGATTCCAGCGACGGGCAGAAGTAACGTCGTGCCAGATAGCCTTCCTGCTGCAGACGCTGCATCACCTCGAGCAGCATGCTTTCGCTTTCGAGAATGATCGGGAAGTAGGCGTAATTCAGGCTGGCGCCGGTCTGGCGGGTCTGGAGCTGGACATTGCCGCGCAGCGCCTGGGCATAGGCATGCCAGACCAGCGCCCGGCTCTCCAGATTGCCTTCGATCTCATCCAGCACGCACAGCCCCATCGCCGCCTGGAACTCATTCATCTTGGCGTTGATGCCCAGCTCCTCGATGCACTCCGGGCCGGTGATGCCGAAGTTGATCAACTTGCGGGCGCGTTCCAGGTCTTCCTTGCGCTTGAAGATGATCGCGCCGCCTTCGATGCTGTGGAACAGCTTGGTGGCGTGGAAGCTCAGGGTGCTGGCATCGCCATGTGACAGCAGGCTGTTGCCGCGATAGGTCACGCCGAAGGCGTGGGCACCGTCATAGATGACCTTCAGATCATGCGCCTCGCCCAGCGCATCGATGGCCTCGACATCACAGGCATTGCCGAACACGTGCACCGGCACGATGGCACGGGTGCGTGGCGTGATGGCCGACTCGATGCGTGCCGGGTCCAGACACAGGGTGTCGGGGTCGATATCCGTGAATACCGGCTGCATGCCCTCCCACTTCAGGCTGCTGGCGGTGGCGATGAAGGTGAAGGGCGTGGTGATGACCTCCGCCGATTCGTACTGGCCCGGCATCTGGGCGATGCCCAGCGCGCGATAGGCGATCTGCAGCGCCAGGGTGCCATTGCTGACCAGCAGCAGGTTCTCGACGCCCAGGTAGGTTTCCAGACGCCGAGTGAGCTCCTGCTCGAGCGGGCCGTGGTTGGTCAACCAGCGCCCCTCGAAGATGGAATCCACATAGCGGTCGAAATTCTCCCGCTCCGGGAAGTAGGGACGCGTCACCGTAATCATGATATCGACTCCTTTCGTACATCAGATGAAGGTTGGCTCTGACAGCAGACGAGTGCCGGTGCAGCGCGTTCGCTGCCGGGTTCCTCTGGCAGCGACTCGCTACACGTTTCAGAGAAGTGCCGCACACTCGCCTGCGGAGACACTCGTCTACAGACGTCTACAGAGAGTGCAGGCCCGCTCAGCGCGAGCCGTTGCCGCTGATCACGATCTTGATGGTGCGGATCACCACCAGCAGATCGAGCCAGAAGGAAAAGTGCTTGATGTAGAAGAAGTCGTATTCCAGCTTGCGAATCATGCCTTCCACTTCAGCGGCGTAACCCTGCTCGACCTGCGCCCAGCCGGTGATGCCCGGGCGCACGACATGGCGGTAGTGGAAGAACGGCACGTCCTTGCGATACCAGTCGGCCAGATTCATCGACTCGGGGCGCGGGCCGATCAGGCTCATGTCGCCCTTGAGCACATTGAACAGCTGGGGCAGCTCATCGAGACGGCACTTGCGGATGAAGCGCCCGACTCGCGTGATGCGTGGATCACTGCCTTCCTGGGTGAAGCCCGCGCCCTTCATGCCGTCATACATGCTGCGGAACTTGTAGACGGTGAAGGGACGGCAGTGAAAGCCCATGCGCGGCTGACGGAAGATCACCGGCCCGGGACTGTCGAGGCGGATCGCCAGCGCCGTCAGCAACATGACGGGCGCCAGCAGCGGCAGCATGAGCGCGGCGACGGTGAAGTCCATCCAGCGCTTGATGACCTCATAGTCCTCCCGCGGCGTCAGCGAGCCGAACTCGTTGGCGTAGAGGTGATCCAGCAGCACGCGACCGGTGATCATCTCGTGGGCATGGGTCGCGTGATAGACCGGAATACGGTGGATGGTGCAGTCGGCCAGGAAGCTCTCCCACTCGCTGGGCAGCTCACCGCGCAGGTCCGCCACCACGCCGTCGATACGCGGCAGGCCGACCAGGTCAGGCCCGCGCAACGACAGCCACTCGACGCCCGGGCGGGTGCACAGACTCGGCGCCTTGCCGTAGGGCACCACCGCGAAGCGCATCCGGCGCAGTCGGGTGTCGATGTAGTAGTAGGCCGTGCACAGGCTCACCGCGAGCAGGAAGGACAGGCCGACCTGGTGACGCGAATACTCAAGCCCCAGCACGCCCAGCACCATCATCAGGGTCAGATAGGAGATGACGATCGCCGGCACGACGTAGAGGTAGGAGCGCGTGCCCGGCAGGCGGGACAGGCGATTGACCGCCGTCACCGACAGGGTGTACGCCACGCCGGTGCCCAGCAGGGCATGCCACTGATCATCGCTGGTCAGCCACCAGTGGGTGTCACCCTGCATCAGCTGGTTCAACCCTGCCTGGTACAGTGCCGGCGCGATGACCACCACCAGCATCCCGAAGATCAGCTGCAATCGCTTGCTGGCCAGCAAGCGCTCGTAGTGATGCGAGTAACGCCGCTGGTGCTCCATCGACAAGGGTATACCGCTCATCGTGCTTACCTCCTCCGTGATTCAAGCGTCATGAGAGCTGCCAAGCGAGACGATGTCAGGCGTAGCTGTAGTTGTAATAACCGTAGCCATGCTTGTCGCCAGCTTGCGGTTCGATGGCATTCAGGATGGCGCCCTTGACGTGAATGCCATTGTTCTCGAGCTTCTTGCGTGCATGCTCGAGTTCGCGCACCTGGTTCATGCCAAAGCGCGCCACCATCAGACTGGCGCCGACGTGACGACCGATGATCAGCGCTTCGGTCACGGCCAGTACCGGCGGCGTGTCGATGATGATCAGGTCGTAACGCTCACCGAGTTGCTCCAGCAGCTCGGCGAAATTGGGCTGCATCAACAGCTCCGACGGGTTGGGCGGCGCGACGCCACGGCCCAGGAAATCAAGATTGTCGATGCGCGAGTGATACAGCACGCTGTCCAGCGGACTGGCACCGCTGAGCACATCCGACAGACCGCCCTGCTCGGAGGTACGCTGGAAGGCGTGATGCAGGTGGCCGCGGCGCATGTCGGCATCGATCAGCAGCACGCGCTGACCGGCCTCGGCACTCACCGCCGCCAGATTGAGGCTGACGAAGCTCTTGCCGATGCCCGGGCTCGGCCCGGTGAACATCACCGACTTGCGGCGATTGTCGAGCAGGGCGAAGTGCAGGCTGGTACGCAGGCTGCGCAGGGCCTCGATACTGATGTCCGACGGCTGGGAGGTGGCCAGCACCCCCTGATAGATCTCGCGGCCGCCCTTCTCGCCCTTGAGGCGCACGCGGCGCATCATGTTGTGCTGCTGCGGCGACAGCGGCACCGTGGCGTAGACGGGCAGGTCCAGCGCCTCGATCTGCTCGGCGGTGTCGATGCCCTTGCGCATCGCATGACGCAGCAGCGCGGCCAGCGTGCCCAGCATCAGGCCGATCATGCAGAACACGGCCAGCATCAGGGACGTCTTTGGCGAGATGGGCACTGGCTGCAGCACTGCCGGGTCCAGGATGCGCACGTTGCCGACGGTGCCGGCCTTCTTGAGGCGCACTTCCTCGCGCTTGTTGAGCAGCGCGACATAGATTTCCTGGCTGACGGTGACATTGCGGTTCAGGTTGAGCGCCTCGCGCTGGGCGGCCGGCAGTTGCTCGGCCTGCTTCTGCACGCGCGCCTTCTCCTGATTGAGCGAATCACGGCGTGCCACCAGCGCCCGATAGGCCGGGTGCTCGCTGGTGTAGGCTCGGGACAGCTCGGCCAGGCGCAGCTTGATCTCGGTCAGCTGATTGTCCAGCCCGACGAGATTCTCCATCACCTGCTGGCTCTCGGCGGTCAGATCGACCGAGTCGCGACGGCGGCGATAGTCGTTGAGTGCCGATTCCGCCTCATCGAGCTGGCCACGCAGCGTCGGGATCTGGTCGCCCAGAAAGCCGAGCTGATTGTCCGCCTCGGCGGATTCCCGCTCGATGTTCTGCTGCAGGAAGACATTGGTGATGGTGTCCAGGGTGTTGACGATGGCGGTCTGGTCACTGCCGGACAGGCTCAGCGTGACCACCCCGGTGTCGGTGCCATTGCGCACGGCGGTGAAGCGTGACTTGAGCGAGTTGATGGCGCTCAGGTCCGAGATGCTGGTCAGCGTGAAACGTGCACCGGGTTCGGCTGACAACTCGCGCACGAAGACCTTGATGCCCTCCGCCAGCGCGTTCTCGCCCACCTTGCCATCGACGATCGCCTGCCCCTCGGCATCCAGCAGGCGGTAGCGCTCATCGCCCAGGGCCTCGAGGGTCAGCGTCTGCTGTTGCCACGGACCGCTCAGCTCAAGCGTGGTGACCTTGAGGGTGTCATCGCCCCAGGCGTAATCCTGCCCGCCCAGGCTTGCCGGCAGGCGCAGATGGCGGTTGGAGAGCCAGTCACCGATGACCGGGTAACGCACCGGAGAGACCACGATATTGAGGCGCTCGCGGTCCACGGCCTGGCCCAGTACCAGTCGTGAGGCAAGAATTTCCAGCTCATCGCTGGTGCTGCTCTCGTCGCTGCCGGTCGCCTGACCGGCCAGCGGCCCCAGCAGGCTGGCGCTGCCGCCCTTGTCCTCGATCTGGATCAGGGAATCGGCCAGGTAGATGCGCTGCTGGCTACCGACCAGATAGATGCCCAAGAGGGTGAACAGCAGCGTGCTGCCGATCAGCCACCAGCGTCGATGCCAGAGCAAGGCGAGAATGGTGCTGAAATCGAGTCGGCGCGTGGTGTCCTTGCCAGGCTGTGCAGAAGAGGATGGCATGGGAGAGGTGTACTGATTCATGACGCCGCCTTGAGTAAACGATTCAGGCCCGGCAGGCAGGTGATACGGCAGGTCGCGACGCGACCTGCCATGCGGGAGTGGGACATGACCTCAATCCTCGATGTCATCGATGACCGAGACGAAGGCCCCGGTACTGGTCACGGACGGCAGCAGCTGGCTCAGCACACGGTTCCAGCGGCTGACCGGCGCGGCGGTCACATAGACCACATCACGCGGTTGCAGCGGGAAGCGCGCGCCCAGCATCAGCGAGGTCGCATCCGAGATATCGAGAATGAAGACCGTGGCCAGCTTGTCGGACTCCGGCGAATTTTCACGCACCACGAAGATGCCTGACGGATTGGCGCGGTCCTCATCGACCCCGCCGGCCCGCGACAGCGCATCGGTGAGGCTCAGACGTTCATTGCCCACCGGCATGTTGCCGGGCTTGAGTACCTGACCGAGCACGAAGACGTTCTGGTCTTCCGCCACCGGCACATTGATCACGTCGCCATCCTTGAGCAGACGGTTCTGACGCATGTCGCCCTGCTGCAGCAGCTGATAGAGACTCAGGTGCTCCTGCTGGCCGTCGCGCGTCAGCGTGATGTTGTGGGTATTGGCCAGTGCCGTGACCCCGCCGCTGGCACTGATGGCATCGATCAGGGTCAGCGGGACATCCGTGACCGGCACGAAGCCTGGCTCGGTCACGGCGCCACTCAGATAGACGCGTTTTGAGCGGAATTGTGCCACCGAGACATTGACCTGCGGCTCGGTGATGTAACGGGACAGCCCCGCGACCAGCGCGGCGCGCACCTCATCCACCGTCATGTCACGAATGTTGATGCGCCCGACATAGGGGTAGAACAGCGTGCCATCCGGCTGGACGATGTAGGTCAGTGCCTCGACCGTCTGACGCTGCACACCGCTTTCCTGAGCCAGGTCCAGCGGCGTGCTCAGGTTGATGGCCAGAATGTCGCCGCCCCCCACGCGGTAGACGTACTGCTTGATGTCATCGACCAGCTCAGGTGGTGCGGGAGCGGTCTGGACGGGGCGTGCGCGATAGTTGGAGATCAGCCCGGGGGTGATCGGCGTGACTTCCACCTGGTCGGTCAGCGGCGCGACCTCGGCTTCATAATCCATGTGCCCACCGGGCGCGAAGGCACACCCGCTCATCGCCAATACCACGGCGGCAAATGAGAACGCCCGGAGCGTCGTTCTGACCGGTATATCCATATCCTGTCTCTTCCCCTGTGATCCTGACCGCTACCGCCAGGCGCTGTTTCGGCACGCTACCGCCCCGAGGAACTGGCGTTCTCCCCTGCTGCCGATAGCGGCGCCCTGTTGGCGTACATGTCATCTGTCATGGAGTGGTCACGCCTGCCCTTCGATACCCCTGCGATATCACCGGACACACGTCAGGCATGTGTCCATGACACATGCCCATGACCGAACTCCGAAATGGAACGTTTATTAGTATTTTAGTAATTCACTACCAGGCATCTAACACATGAAACATATTGCATTGATCGACTTTCTCATCAATCAAGACAACATGACTCATTTGATTAATCGATACTTATAAGATTGATCTCACCAACATTACTGATTACTTCTTTCTTGCACTTCTATTGACATTTCTGTTCAAGCGACTCGTTGCTTGAACCTGTCAGGAGCTACTGTCGAAAGAAGGTTTGTGCCGCCCCTTCAAGCAGGCGAGACCTGACGATCTCGTTGGCGAGTCAGCTGGCACGGCAGCGTCAGAACGGGATGAGAATTCATGCCCGCATGCATTCCATGGAGAGGTGCGATGATTGAGGTGCAACGCTCGATCGCCCGGATGCGCCATCTGCCCGACCTGGCAGGTAGCGCGGCCTCGAATGAGGCGACCGCCCAATGCCCCGCAAGGCAAGGGACACGCCGCTGGCGCGTAAGGCACCGACGGCTTCTTCAATCACGCCCAATATATCAAATCCATTTAATACAAGATGTTACTGACATTTTCTGCCTGAGCTGACGCACTATCCTGTACGTCTGTGGCAAGCTCGGGTCTGACTGACCACCCAGCGGCAATGACCCCGACCCCAGACTCGCCCCCGGGACTTGATGCCTTCTCATGAGGCATTTCGCCGTACCCGGTGTCGCCCGCTGGAGCGGTACCTCTACCCGCCTGACTGCCCATCTGCGAGGCCCGGCCTGCTCTTGTCTCGTGCTTTTATCGCGCTTGTATCGCTCGACTCCTGCACATGCTGTCTGCATGCCTCAGCCCTACCCGACGACCTCGGTAGGCCGTGACATGACGCACGTCGCAGCGAAGAGAACCCTGCGCTTTACCGGCGACGTCAGATTCGCCAATAAGCGACATTACTGTCCCCTCTTCAACAGGGGTGATAATAAATCAATTGACTTCAACAGCAAGGACTTGTCGGGTCGTCGAGACGATTGTACTGGCGGTGGTAACTTTAAGCTGTTTCCCCTAATCCTCATCATTGGCAGTCAGGTACCCGACAGACGACAGATTACCCTTAGCGCATCTAATGCATATTGCGAAATAAAACTACTTTAATTTAGCAACAACTCATCATCTGACTCACCTTCGCAGAATGAGAAATCCCAACTGCACTTTGCACGGGCCCCACATACGCTCCGCAGATCCCTGGATACGCCCCGCAAACGTTTAGCAGATACCGCGCAGATGCCTCGACCACGCCTGGACACGCCCCAAAGACGAAAAGGCCAGGGGGTGTCAGCGACGCCCCCTGGCCCTTCCAATAGCGATCATGAGCTACGCGACGTGGCCGGCTTTCCTGAACATGCCTTTCCTGAACATGCCTTTCCGTCACTTGGGTATCCGCTGCGGACACTCAGGGCGTCACCTCCAGCCCCGAGGTGTCCTGCGCCGGTTGGTGGCTGCCATACAGCGCCAGATGCCCGCTCAGGGCAGTATCGATGTGATAACTGGCCCCGTAACGGCGGGCGTTGCGGGCGAAGGCACGCCGCAATTCAGCATCCCCCACCAGTCGCCTCAACGCCTCGGCGTAGCGCTCAGGCGTGTGCTGGTCGACCACCAGGCCGTTGCCGACCCGATGCACCACCTCGGCACAGCCGCCGACATCGGTGACCAGCACCGGCAGGCCACTGAGCGTCGCCTCCAGCAGCGAGATCGGCAGCCCTTCCCAGGCGGATGACATGATGAAGGCATCGGCGCTGGCCAGCAGCCCCGCCACATCCGAGATATTGCCCAGCAAGCTGACCTCATCATGGAGCCCGAGCGCCTCGATCTGCGCCATCAGCTGTGCCTTGTGCGGCCCCTCCCCGGCGATCCTGAGCGTGAAGGCCAGGCCCTGCGCCTTGAGTCTGGCGCAGCTTTCCAGCATCAGGGGGTATTGCTTGGCATCGGTCAGACGTCCGATCGCCGCCAGCTGCACCGGGGCCTGCTGATTCGCCTCCCGCCAACCACTGGCCTTGAGACGCGCGCCGGAGACGGCGTTGTCGATCTGTACCACCGGACGCGCCGCAATCGGCGCCAGCTTGTCGGTGCAGGCGCGACAGATACCGACGTAGGCCGTCACGCGACGATCAAACAGCCGGAACATCCAGGCCGGCGCGCCCAGCTCAATGCTGTGCACCGTCATCATCACCGGCAACTGACGCGGCAACCCAAAGGCGAACATCAGTGCGTAATACAGGTGGCAGTGCACCACATCCGGCGCGAAGCGCGTCACTTCCCTGCGCAACCTCGTCGCGCCTCGCCACGGGCGGCGGCGTGTCTCGATGCCCAGAAACGAGTAGCTGACATTGCCGGCGCTCAGCTGGCTCAGAAAGCGATGCTCGTATTCGAGGTCACGGCCACATTCCGCGGCGGTTTCCAGAAAGGTGATATGCACACTGTGGCCAGCGGCCACCATCGCCAGACTCAGGTCCTTGACGTAGACCTCGGCGCCGCCAGAGGCGGGAGTCGAGATGACATGCATGATTCTCACGGCGATAGCCTCCTGCTGTCGTTCATGAAAAAAGTGAGGGCGGCTGCCCTCACTTGTCTGTCCACTGGCTGTCTTGCCTACCACCCTCATCCAGGCGGTCGTCATGCCGATCAGATCACCTTCAACAGCGCCGGGGCTTCCAGGCCCTCAAGCATCGTGCGCCAGCTGGCCTCGACGGTATTGCGCGAGAAGCGGTCCAGGCCGTAATCCACATTGGCGCGCAACCTGTCGAGCACCGCCTCATCTCCCAGCACCTCATCAAGCTGACGGGTCATGGCTTCCACATCACCCTGCGCGACCAGATAGCCATTGACGCCATGCTTGATGATCTCGCCCGGCCCGGCCGGACACGCGAAGCTGACACAGGGCACGCCACAGCTCAGCGCCTCGACCAGCACCAGGCCAAAGCCCTCGAAGCGCGACGAGAGCACGAACAGGTCCGCCGCGGCGTATTCGCGCCGAATGTCCCGGCATTGGCCCGGCATCTGCAGCTGATGGGTGATCTTCAGGCGCTCGGCCTGCGCCGCCAGGGAATCACGCTCTGCGCCCTCGCCGACGATGCGCAAGACCCAGCCATCACGGGTCGCCTCAGGCAACGCCGCCCAGGCCTCAAGCAGCAGATCGAAGCCCTTCTGCGGCTCGAGGCGGCCGACGGCCACCGCCACCCTGGGCGACCTGGCGTCTCGTAAGTCCGCCACCCGCTCAGCACTGCTCTCACGGCTCTGAAGCGCCTGACGCTCGGCAACGACATGCTCAAGCGGATTGAGGTTGGGCACCACGCTGAGTCGCTCGCGTGCGGCTGGATGCAGACGCTCCCAGTAGTGGCGGTCTTCATGCGACAGCACCACGATGCGGTCGGCGCGGTGCGCCGCCAGACGCCGCGCCGTATCACGGCGGGCAATGCCGAGATCCGAGGTGGCATTGAAGTGCTCCCAGCACAGGTAGCGCGTGCGGCGACAGAGCAGCGTCGGCAGCAGGAAAGGCAGGAAGCCGATGCTCTCGACCACCACCACCACGTCCGGGCGCTTGCGCAGCACCACCCACAGCAGACGCAGGAACAACCACAGGCCACGCACGGCGCCCAGATGCGAGCGCTCGGGATAGAGTGATTCGTGCACGATATCGTCATGCAGCGGATAGGGACTCTCCGCCGGGCCATATTCGCTGAGGATCTCGACCTGATAATCGCCACTGGCGGCCAGCATGTTGGCGGTATCGGCGCAGGCACGTTCGGTGCCGCCGGTGCGTGACTGGGCACCGGTATAGAACAGGATATGTTTATGAGTGCTCATGAGGCGTATTGGCTCCGGCGGACAAGTTGCCGGGACAATGCCGGGCTCACTGCATAGCTCATCAACAGCGCCTGCTCCTTCAGCGAGAGCTGGCGCAGAGATGACCAGGACGCTTGTCGCACCTGATCGAGCACGACCTTGCGCACCCGCGAATCATCCGCCGTCTTGTTGATCGCCTGGCGCATGATGAAGCTGACGCCGACGAACCGCAGGCCGCGGATTTCCAGCAGGGCCATGCCATGCGTCGCGGCGAAATGCTCGCGATAATGCTCCGCGAAGACCCGCCAGCTGCAGTGGAACTTGTCCAACTCCTGGTTGCTGAACGGCTTGCGCGTCAGAGAGCCGTCACTGCGCTTGTCGAAGTAATACAGCACCTCGGGCAGATACAGCACGCGCTCTGCACGTCCGAACAGATCCAGGTTATAGAGGCCATCCTGCGACACGGGCAGATCAGGGAAGCTCAGCGAGCAGGCCAGGTCAGCGCGGATCGCCTTGCCCCAGGGAGACGACACGATGGTGTCATGCATGAAGTCACGAAAGGCCCGGGCCAGCGGGCGCTCCTCGGCCTGCTGGCAGAATGCCAGGCTGTCGTGATCGCCCTTGGGGCCTTGCAGGCAGTAGCGGAAGACCACCGCCTCGGGCGAGTCGAACGCCTCGATGCGGGCCTGCAGAATATCCAGCGCGCCAGGCGCGAAATGATCATCAGCGTCACAGAACAGCACATAGCGGCCGCTGACCAGGCTCAGACCATGATTGCGCGTGCCACCCGGCCCCATGTTGTGAGGATTGCGGCGCAGAACCAGCCGCCCGGGGATGTCAGGCGTCTCGCCGGGCGGCGTGGACATTGAGGATTGCTGCTCCATTTGCTGCTGCGCCTGTCGCTCAGCCCACAGGAATCCATCATCCGTCGAGCAATCATCAATGATGATGTGTTCATAGGATGCCTGGTTGTCACGCAAGCTGTTGATACAGCGCGCAAGACCATCCCCTGAATTGTGATTTGGCGTCACGATGGAAAAGTAAGGCGACTTCCCTGTATAGCGTTCCATGCCCTGCCTTCTTTATTGTTCACTGTCGTTGACCAGCACAGCCGACCAGCGCCCTCGAAGCAGAGCACACACTGCACTGAAGAGTGGGTCAGTTCTTGCGACTGACTTTTATTCGCAATTTCTTATATTTTAGTGCTTGAGTCCCGTTCATCCGCCAGAAGCTGATCCTGCACTGAAGATGACAGGTGAACGACGTCACCCTGAGGAGTGGACACTGGAGGGATGTCCGCTCGTGAGAAAGGTAGTGGCAGAAAGTGGCAGAAAGTGGCAGCAAATGGCGACACTTCCTGCCCCGCCGTTGACCACAGACTAATAATCCCCCCCAGCCCAAACAAGCTGCGCTGTCGCCAAAAGCCGAAATCATGAGCGTTTATGCGCCAATCCTCCGGCAACTCATGCCAGATACTGATAATCAGTGACTACTGAAATACGCCCCGCCCACTGAGCCAATTGAGCCAACGCGATCAAAGCCGTCATGCCCGCGGCCTTATGTGACGCACATCAACGTGAGCACTTTGCGCGAGTGTCATACTGCCAGAGCGCGATGCAGGCTATGATGGCAGACATTGGTCGGCCTCCCCGTACGCGCACGGCGCCCGCTCTCATGCTCCCTTGCCTGCCAGCGCCAGGCCTCGCGCATGTTGAAGCCAGCGCCGCCCTGCCCTTTCTGTTCTATCCCCCCTTGCCCACGGAGACTTCATGGAGCCTTGGCAACTTGTCGCCATCATGATGAGCCTGGCACTCGCCAGCTATATCCAGACCCTGACCGGTTTCGCCTTCGGATTGATCGTGATGGGCCTGCTGGCGACCCTCGATGTGCTGCCCATCGAGAGCGCCGCATTGCTGTGTACTCTGCTGGGCCTGTTCAACAACGGGATGGCCATGCGCGGGCACTGGCGAGAGATCAATCCGCGTCTGGCACGCCGCCTGCTGGTCACCAGCCTGCCAATGTTGCCGGTGGGCTATTTCCTGGCAGTCTGGCTGGGCAGCGAAAGAGCCCCTCTGCTGGGCATGTTGCTGGGCATCGTCATCCTGATCGCCTGTCTCGCCCTGCTGGCTCAACCGGGCCCGCGTGCCACGACATCGCCACGCTGGCACTTTCATACCGCGGGTGTGCTGTCAGGCCTGATGGGGGGATTGTTCGCGGCCAATGGCCCGCCTCTGGTGGTTGTGCTCTATCGTCAGCCGATGACCCTGATCGCCATTCGCTGCACGCTGTTCGGTGTCTTCATCGTCACCGGTATCGTGCGCATGGGCCTCAGCATCGCGGCCCCAGGGCGTATCGGCGACACCCTGCCCCAGCTGCTGCTCGTGGGTCTGTCGGGCGCCCTCGTCGTGATCCTCTTCACCGAGCTGGCGCGTCGCTTCCCACCGCCCTTGAGTGACAATCGTCTGCGTCAGGTCGCCTATGCCATTCTGCTGGTCTCGAGCGTCAATCTGATCATCAAGGGCCTGATCTGATGACTCAGACTCCACCAGCCCAAGACGCGACTGATCCAGCGGGCGATGAAGGCTTCATCGAACTCTCGGAGAGCACGATTGACGCCATCAAGGCGGCGGGCAGAAAGTTGGATGAAGACGTGCAGGCGGGACGGCTTCCTGCGGGCAGCTCACGCTGGATGATGGCACCGTCGGGGGAGCGCTTCTGCATTCGCCATTCCGGCCCAGCCCTTGATGAAGAGACTGATGAAAACTCTGATGACGAGTCTGAGCCAGGCGCTGACACGCATCGTCAGTCACTGATGCTTCGCTGCTGGCAGCGTCTGCTGGCTCATGTGAAGCGCTGACGAGCATTTCCAGAGACCCAGTCCTCGAGAAAGCTCGCGACAAAGCTCTCGATATAGCCTGCAACAAAAAAGGGACTGCGCATGGGCAGTCCCTTTCGTTTGCTTCATGGCCTCAAGCGCGGTCGATCACTCCACCGTGACACTCTTGGCCAGGTTGCGCGGCTGATCGACGTCGGTGCCCTTGAGCACGGCTACGTGATAGGAGAGCAGCTGCAGCGGCACCGCGTAGACGATCGGCGCGAGGAAGCGACACACGCCCGGGACGGTGACGACGTGAACGCCCTCACCGGCCTTGAGGCTGACTTCCGGGTCCGCGAACACGAACAGCTGACCGCCGCGGGCGCGAACTTCCTGCAGGTTGGATTTCAGCTTTTCCATCAGGTCATCCATCGGCGCGACCGCCACCACCGGCATGTCTTCGTCGATCAACGCCAGCGGGCCGTGCTTGAGCTCACCTGCCGCGTAGGCTTCGGCGTGGATGTAGGAAATTTCCTTGAGCTTGAGCGCCCCTTCCATGGCGATGGGGTACTGGCTGCCACGCCCGAGGAACAGGGTGTGGTGACGGTGCATGAACTTCTCCGCCAGCTGCGCGATTTCCCCATCCAGCGCCAGGGATTGCTCGATCACGTGCGGCAGGTCCTTGAGGCGCATCAGCAGCTGGCGGCTCAGCAGGTCATCCGTCTGACCATCGCCCTTGGCCTGACGCAGCGCCAGGGTGGTCAGCATCAGCGCTACCAGCTGGGTGGTGAAGGCCTTGGTGGAGGCAACCCCGATTTCCGGCCCGGCGTGGGTCAGCAGTGACAGGTCGGATTCACGCACCAGCGAGCTGCCCGCCACGTTGCAGATAGCAAGGCTTGCCAGATAGTGACCGGCCTGCGGGCCTTCACGGTTGAGCTTCTGGATGTCGCGCAGCGCCGCCAGCGTATCGGCGGTCTCGCCGGACTGGGACAGAGTCAGGAACAGCGTCCCCGGCGCCGCGACCCGCTCGCGATAACGGAATTCCGAGGCCACCTCGACCTGAGCCGGAATGCCCGCGACCTCTTCCAGCCAGTAACGCGCCACCATGCCGGCGTGATAGCTGGTACCACAGGCGATGATCTGTACCTGACGCACATCGGCGAACAGCTGTGTCAGGCGTGCCACATCCACGACCTGCTTGCCGCTCTCGCTGCCAGCGCTGGCGGCGAGGAAGGAGTGACGCGAGACATCGAAGGCCTCCAGACGCACGCCCTGCGGGTCCAGTCGCTCCGCCAGAGTGCGCGACAGCACGCGCGGCTGCTCCATGATCTCCTTCATCATGAAGTGGCGATACTCGCCCTTGCCGGCGGCTTCGACACTGTGTTCGTAACGCACCACTTCACGCGTGACCGGCGTCAGCTCATCGCGGTCGCCGGTCCGTTCCAGCACCTGGATACCCGCCGGCGTGATGGCGACCATGTCGCCTTCATCGAGATAGATGAAGCGATCGGTGACCGGCAGCAGCGCCAGCGGGTCAGAGGCGATGAAGTGCTCATCGATCCCCACGCCGACCACCAGCGGGCTGCCCTGACGGGCACCGACCAGCAGCTCGGGGTTGCGCTGTTCCATCACCGCCAGCGCGAAGGCGCCATCGAGACGCGCGGTGACCGCATTGACGGCCTCCGGCAGTGCCAGGCCGCTGCACAGTTCGCGATCGACCAGGTGCGCGACCACCTCGGTGTCGGTCTCGGAAGTGAAGACATAACCGGCGCCTTCCAGCTCGCCGCGCAGCGCTTCGTGGTTCTCGATGATGCCGTTATGGACGACAGCGACCCGCTCACTGGAGAGATGCGGGTGCGCATTGTGCTGGGCAGGACGACCGTGGGTCGCCCAACGGGTGTGCGCCACGCCGATGGCGCCGGACAGCGGCGCCTCGCGCAGCTCGTCTTCCAGCGCACGCACCTTGCCCACGGCACGCGCACGACGCAGTTCTCCGGCAGGGTCGATGACCGCCACGCCGGCGGAGTCATACCCGCGGTATTCGAGGCGATGCAGCCCCTCGATCAGAATCTTGCTGATATCACGCTGAGCCAGACCGGCAACGATGCCACACATGAGAAATTCCTCTACTGCGTGCCACCCTCATGGAGAGCGTGGCACGACTGAATGGATGTCTTTCAGGGAGTGCGTACGCAGATCAGGTACGCGTGCTGAATCTTTCAGTGACGTTCAATGCCTGCTTGAGCACTGACGCTTGAGCACTGACGCCCGGGCTGTGATGCCAAGCCGCAAGCTCAAGCCTGATTCAGCAGCAGGGTGTCACCGCGGCCGACCGCGTAGTACATCAGGCCAGCAGACTTCATGGCGGCGGGCTCGAACAGGTTGCGGCCATCGACCACCACCGGGAAGCCGAGCTGGGACTTCAGCCACTCGCCGTCCAGGGTGCGGAATTCCTTCCACTCGGTGCAGATCACCAGCGCATCGGCGCCCTTGACCGCCTGCTGACGGTCCGCAACTAGCACCAGCTCATCACGCTCGCCGTAGATGCGGCGGCATTCCTTCATGGCTTCCGGATCATAGGCCTGCACGGTCGCGCCAGCGGCCCACAGCGCTTCCATCAGCGTGCGGCTCGGCGCGTCGCGCATGTCATCGGTGTTGGGCTTGAAGGCCAGACCCCAGACAGCGATGGTCTTGCCCTTGAGGTCGCCATCGAAGGCCCGCGACAGCTTGTCGAACAGCGTGACCTTCTGGCGCTTGTTGACGGACTCGACCGCAGTCAACAGCTCGGCGTCATAGCCGACCTGACTGGCAGTACGCGCCAGTGCCTGGACGTCCTTCGGGAAGCAGGAGCCACCATAGCCACAGCCCGGATAGATGAAGTGGTAACCGATACGCGGGTCACTGCCGATGCCGCGACGCACTTCCTCGATGTCCGCGCCGAGACGCTCGGCCAGGTTGGAGATCTCGTTCATGAAGCTGATCTTGGTCGCCAGCATGGCGTTGGCGGCGTACTTGGTCAGCTCGGCGGCGCGCACATCCATGAACATCAGCTTTTCATGGTTGCGGTTGTAGGGGGCGTAGCATTCGCGCATGCGCTCACGCACCTTCTCGGAATCGGTGCCGACCACGATGCGCGCGCCACGCGTGAAGTCGTCCAGCGCCGCGCCTTCCTTGAGGAATTCCGGGTTGGAGCAGACATCGAAATCGACGCTTGCACCCCGGTCCTTGAGCACGTCATTGACCCGCGTCTTGACGCGGTCTGCCGTGCCCACCGGCACGGTGGACTTGTCGATGATGACCTTGTAGTCATTCATGTGCTCGCCGATGGTGGTGGCGACGGACAGCACGTACTTGAGGTCGGCGCTGCCGTCTTCATCCGGCGGCGTGCCCACGGCGATGAACTGCAGCACGCCATGCTCGACGGCTTCACGCGCGTCGGTGGTGAAGCTCAGGCGACCGGCTTCCACGTTGCGCAGCAACATGCCTTCCAGGCCCGGCTCATAGATGGGAATCTCGCCCTGCTTGAGACCCTCGATCTTGGCGGCGTCCACATCCATGCACACTACGTCGTGGCCGACGTCGGCCA